>Ga0116227_10004506_pt1 | contig 30205 bp, 18 predicted proteins | sample S1TSphgellanicum_FD_89693 | JGI IMG/M metagenome (GOLD analysis project Ga0116227, IMG submission 89693) | Host-associated microbial communities from peat moss isolated from Minnesota, USA - S1T2_Fb - Sphagnum magellanicum MG | ecosystem: Host-associated > Plants > Peat moss > Unclassified... | reverse complement strand
TTTTTTTTTTTTTTTAGTTTTTTTTTTTTTTTTTTTTTTTTTTTTTTTTTTTTTTTTTTTTTTTTTTTTTTTTTTTTTTTTTTTTTTGTTAATGATTCATGAATGTTATCTTGATTCCTTGTGGTTTGAAACTTGATTTTCAATTATTCCTTTGTCATTTCAAGCATTTTAATGCTCAAACTAGTTGAGCCTCAAAAGTTCTTACTAAATTTGTATCCTTTGTATCCTCAATTCTTTTGTTATTTGTGTTGGACTTTGGTAGTAAATATATTTTACATTACTATCATCAATGGACCCTCTACACCCCACACCCCAATTTTAGATACATGTTTTTTTGGGAACTTGAATCCTTGAAAACCCTAATCTTGCATCTCCTTTTGGAAATATCATGTTTGTCAATGTTTAGCATATTAAAGTGCCAAAACATCCAAGCAAAAAAAAAATGCTTGAAAAGGAAAGAATGTGAAATTCATTGACACCATTTAAGATGTTTGGTTTACTAAGCTTTTGCAAGTTAAATTAGTTGCAAGAAGTGATTAGGTGTGATGCATGTGACCTAAGTGTATGTGCATTGCTAATTAAGTGCATTATAGTTGTTGGGAACTCCTATTTATTTTCAAAATATGGACATTAAATAATTTTTTGAATTGCAAAGAAATCATTATGACATTTTATGGAAGCATCATTCCATATCTAGCACCATATCACAATTCACAATAAAACAAGGTGTGGACATCTTAGATTTAAAGAACAATAAACAAGTTGTAACAACTAATAGCTTTGCATACAGAAATAGAGATTTAATTACATACCATTAGAAAGGTCCATCTTTGAAAATATTTTAGAACATCATATTTTCTAACATTGAATGTTAATATATATGATTATAACATTTTCAAAATGTTTGACGTTATTTGTCAAATGGAATCATGAAATATGTGTTTCACAATGGATATTAGATTTATATTTGAGTTTCAAGCAATTAGCAAAATAATATATCAAATTTCACCAAATTCACCAGTTGTAGTTTAGTATTGATTAAATTGAATTAGTTATAAAATAATTACCATTGGCAAAACCCACTAATAGTAAGATAGTACCATATTTTATAATGCATTGGTTGCAACTTAGTCTTTTAAAATTGAACTCTTGTCATCTATATTGAATGAATGAAAATCCACAAAGAGCCACAATGAATTGCAATCATTTTTCTTAGGATATCTATGTGGTAGTGGACAACCGAACCTGAATGATTAGTTTGCAAGTGAGTTGCATGTTATTTTGTGATTGTATACATGCATGTGGGTTCTCATATGTTCATCATGTCATGTTTGGAATTGATGCAACTCGTCCAATGCAACTTTCTGTAAGAAAAAATGACAAATTGTAAGTAGTCGACACAACAAAAAATATGCAATTGTAAGCCTAGTTACATAATTCCCCTTCTTCTCATAATAGTTTCTATAGAAATATTCATGCCAATTTTTCGATCAATTTCAACATGATCACAAAAAGTGGTTCTTCGGGCCTTGTTCACATCACTTTTGAAACTCTCTTTGAAAGTTCATACCAAAGGTTTTATGAGCACTTTTGATAAGACACATTTCATTAGTTTTGTGATCAAAGTTCCATGTGACATCACATCCATAGTCCATTTCCACCTCTTCATCCTCATGCAAACAACTCCACTATGTACCAGGAGCGAAGTAATATGAAAACCAAATGTCTTAACAATAAAAAGTACCCCCCAAAAAACAAAAAGCCCTTAAGCACAAAAAGCTTGCCAAGCAAAAAAGAAAAACTTGACAAACACAAAAGATGACAACAATACTTCAACAAAAATTAGATTTTCAATCTAGACATTTCAAGGCATGATGGGTATCTAAATGATCAAGAGTGTCGAGTTCAATGAAATGACCACAATAAAACACAATCACCTTTATGCATAATTTTGCAGCAATCATCAACAACATGATCAAGTCAACACCGTTTGCATCCCTACATGAGCAATTCGAGTTTCATCAATCACTTGACGTTAAATTTCCACCAACAAATAGAACCAGACAGAGACTATTTTCAACCACAAGTCTGAACACAATCTACTAGGGAGACCGTATTTCTACATTTCATGAAGGACCAATAAACATTTGATTGGTTTTAGGTAATTTCAAGCCCAAATTCCACAAGAGCAACTCATGTTCTGTGGAAAATGAATATGAATTTAATGCCTTTGGGTCTATGAAGGTAATGCAACTTGATCATTGCATTCATAGACCCAAAGGCATTACACACATTCATTACCCCATTCTGCCTCAAGAACGTAATGCCTTTGGGTCATACAGGCAGAAGAACCCTCCATATGGATGGGGTCTAATTACCAAATATGCATGCCTCTGCTTGCACTAAAACTAGGAGGGCTTTACAGAATGTGAAGTATTTTAACTCTGTAAGTGACTTTCTTTATGTAGACATGCATATTTTCAATACCCTAAGGCAGTACATTTATAGCATCCTAGATCAATAACTTTGTGATTGAAGGTTACCCAGTTACTAAATGCTTACTACAAGGATTCAAAATGGTCATAAAGAGGCTTGTAACCTAGTGTCAATCTCAAATCAATAGCAATAGTTGGATCCTGGTATATGGGTGTCTGCAAATATGGAATAAGAGAAAGAAAATTGGTACCAAAGAACCATTGGAAATTCTATATCGGTCTGATCTAAGTAGGCAACAGCATCATGAATCAATTATGAACTAGTGACAACATAAGTATACCTAGTGTTTATCTAACAATAATGAATATTAATATTGATATAACAGTCATAGGTCCTGCATTTTGAAAGGAACCAGGACAATGAGTGCTCATAACCTTATGAGAGTCGCTCACAAAGTCTCAGACCTTCATATTGATCCCAAATCACATGACAACGAGCTGCAATAACTACCCGAGTTTCACATATGTAAAATGGGAACTGATATTTCTTGCCAGATACATTCTGATCAACAAACTATGAGGTGAATTGGAGCAAAGAAATGGAAAATCTGTCAAATTTCTCAACATGAATATTGCAGCCTGTAGTTCTAGCTGTATGTGCAATCAAATACACTTTTCCAGGTTTCTCATCTACAGGTATCTATACAATGAAAAAAGAAAATATTTCCAGTACCAGTGCCCTCTGCTGCACCATGTATGTCTTAGAAACTAAAAAGAATTGTTACAGCTCCAAACTTTTGAGAGATGTAACCTGGTACAGAGCACATGTGCATTTTCTTGATTATTATTCATAATGATCTTCCTACCTTGGTCACAGCATGAGCTTCACATTTGCACTTACCCAAAAATCACCATATCATACCAACTCTCATCTTGCATGAGTCACCACAATATCTGAAGTGCCTTGCTTTGGGGCCTACTAATTTGTAGTAGACAATCCAGTAAAGACTTATCTCAGTCAAAAGAGGAACATCAAACGTTGTCAGGAATGGACAGCAACACATCAATGGGTCCATGTAGTTGGAGAAATTTATGATGATATCCAAGCTTCCCTCAGTAATTGAAATCGAGAACCACCAACCACCTCTTCCTTCTTCTTCTTTTTCCCAGCACTAGTCGAATCATAGTGGGGCTTATCTTCCAACAATGCAAGAGGGTTTTGGTATTCCTCCAGTTCCTCATCACTGGTATAGCCCTTCCGCAAAGCTGAGGAGCTGCTCCTTCCCCAAGTGGCAGCTCCAGAGGGCTCCCCAATCCAAACCCGAACAAAGTTTGTAGATGGTGGGGAGTAGAATATTGGAGGAACACAGGCCATGGCAATATCATCAGAACTTATATCTGCTTCACCTTGGTTCTTCCTTTCAAGTGAAACCTGCAGTAAGATCAGGGACTCAATGCTCTATTGAGAACAATAAAACTCCAACTTGACCAAAAAACAAGAAAAGCCAAATGCTACCTGAAATGAGCATGATAGGGTCCCAGGAGGGAACTTTGGTGCCCTTCATTACTGCTAAGCAAATAGTCTTGACACCCAGGGATCAGTAGACTACACCTATGTGCCATGGGAGCTATGCTATCTTAGGAGCCTCAGCTCCAGGAGGGTTGCTGAAGACCAGATCACTTACAAAATCTTGCCAGGGAGCAAATCTGCTCTGACTCTTTATTAAGGGATGTTAACTAAAACAGTTCTTGGTAGAATTTAGAACATTGCAATGTAAGAGCACCAATCAGCATTTCCTGAAATGTCTTTCAGTTCAAAATCCAAATTCCAAAGGGGCATTACAAAGTCATACCTCACTATTGAGTTCAGCCAAAAGGGTAGGTGAGATGGGCTCTGGAGAAAAAATGTCAGGTACAAAGTTGGCCAACACTCGACGTATGAGAGGTAAGCTCAGTGCTGGACATACCTGCAAATACACCATACAGCAGTACAAGAACCAAGCCTCAGTTTGATAATGTACTACATGTGAACCTCAGGAATGAATTAGATTTTCCATTGCCTTGAATCACATGTAAACTCCTCCCATGAAAGCATGTTAGGCAAAAAGCAGAAAGAACCAGCTTACTTTCCATCATTCATGGAAATGATTTAAATGCCAGCAGTGGATCTAAACATTGACACAGGTCATGCACAACAATAAGGGATTCATTTCAGCAGGATATGAAGTTATCCAAGTGCCCTACACAAGCTAACTGTGTGTGAGTTTCTCCATTCTTAGCTGACTAAAACTTTCATTCAAGTCAGAAATAGGATTTGACCATATATATTTTGGGACTTGGGTGATCTCACAGAACTTGACACAGAGACTTGTCCTAGGATGCCACTGCCTGCAAAGTCTAGAAGGAAAGGGTTTGAGAAATGCCTCTCTTCTTATCTCACTGTCCAAAAGAATGTCCTTGGGAAGCATCAGAAGATCACCAGTGGCCTTTAGCAAATTGAACTGCACAGGCTCTTCATCTTCAATCTCCTTTGGCTTTGCTGCAATTCCTTCTCCATTTCTGGATTCTACAGGGATCCGGTCTTTAATGCTCACAAGGGCTGATAGCCATGTTGACCAGTTCACAACCTGCATAATGTTAAGTGAGAAGGATTCTTCTATGGCAGATTGTGCAGTAGAATAGAATTTGATTTGCAGCAAAGCCAATCTTGTTACAAGCAGAACTTTCTCTCAAGAAAATATCTTCGTAAGTACTGAGAATTTCTCAATACTTATGATCTATGTCAACCTGAAAAGAAGTGAGAGATGACCCTACAATAAGGTTATACCAGTAATAATCAGAAAGCAAGAAAAAGAGGAAAACTTAGCTAAAGAAAAGAAAAAGCAAGACCACAAATCAGAATTGAGGAGCAGTTTGAATGACAGTGATGGTCATATGCATGTTCAGGGACCCTCAACAGCTACATCTATGGCATTGACCACCTACCATAACATCCCCACTGACTTCATAAGTTGCCAGCAATGGGTGTAGGTTGATGTCAAACATTAGGCGACATACTGAGTTTCTGAAACAAGACCAGCAGTAACAGGTAAAATCAGCCATGTCAACAAAACCTGAAAGAGAACAAGAAGACCAAGAAACCCCAAGAAGAAGAGGAACAAAGAACAGGAGAAAGGCCATAGACAGAACCCAACCACCGCCCCCCAAAAAAAGTGGGGTTAGAAAAGCTTCCCACTTAGGAATGAGAAAACAAGCTCTGGTAGTTGGGAACAACTACAAGCATCTGCTATGAAAGGGAACTCACCACATTATTTAGATGAGATCCAGCTCCAAATGTGAGGCCACCAATGGGAATTGGAAGGACAGAAAGATCTGTGATTGGATCTGCAAGGGGATCTGTGGGAGCATCATCATCTGGATCCCGCAAAATCCCATTGAACATAGCCACATCCAGTCTAGTCACACATTCCTGAATTACCTGCAAATCAAGTGACAGTGTGAATCCCTTGCCATAAAGTTTACTGAGATATAAATTCAGAGAAAAAAGAAAAAGTATCCCACCATTTTTTTTAGCACTGGTAAGCAGCCACAGTCAAGTCCTTCTCCTTGAGGTGGACATAGCCGCTTCAGGGCATCTGCAAAGGCCCTCTTCCATATCTCCACAGAAATATTTCCTTGCCGGGTGTCACCTAATTTGCAAGGATTGGAGTCCACCTTTGTCTTTGAAAATAGCTCTCTTGCATCACCTGCAAACTTGTTCAGGTCTCCATGGACATCAGCAGAGCTGCCTCTTGTACTTGCAGGTGCAGCAAGCTGCATCCATGGTGTCATTGCCTGTAACAATATATATATAGAGATTGCAAGGTCAAAAGCTGCTAGTCTGTCAAGTTCATTGCAAATTGCATACCTTGAGATGATTTCAAGACATATATCATCAAGTAAACCTTTGATCCATCTTCCACAAATTGAACATATACTCAACAATGCTCACCTGCCACCATACTGACTCCAAGACCCTTCCATGAATCCATGCTTCAACTCTCATAAGTGAAGAAAGGAATGTGCTGCAAGTTCGCCAATCCTTGCCAGCTCCTGGTGGTGGACTCAGCATCTGGTTGGTGTCCTGTGCCAGCCTGCTCTTTCGCAACTGTTGTGATCTTAATGCCCGAGCAGCAAAGTCACTGCCATTTGCATTACTAATAGGTACATCACCCTCTGTTTCAGTGCTGGAGGTTGAGAGCTCCACATCCTCACAAGACTGACTGATTGTCTCTCTCAAAACCACTACATTTGACCACCAGTATGTTAACCTGTGTCAATTACCACAAAGAATGCATGAATAAGAAAAAGCATCCATAGAATTCTCACATAAGTTGCATTGTTTTCCCTATCCTCTTACATTCTTCAAACACGAAAATGGACCAATATTGGAAATTGGACACAGATACTAAAACAGAATATATCTGTACAGATTCATGTACCAGCATACAAATTGAGAAAAGACTCCATGGTTTCCATAATGTTTGAAGCGCCAGAGAAACTCCAGGAACAGAAAATATTTTCAATGGAAGATATCGATGAAATGAAGACCTAATATACTCTTGTCTGCAGCAGTATGAAATTGAAAATGCAAGAGTTCAATGCCAGGGGTATTAATCCTTTGTGGAAGTCACACCAACATATCATCAGGAAAAAGGCTACAAAATTTAAGACCTTGGAACATCATTCCCACAAGCTCGGACAACCAACACAAGTCCAGACACAATGTTCCTTGCAATACTCGGTCGTCTTTCAGGGCTCCAGTTTTTGTATGCATGAAGGTAGAACCTTGCCAGGCGACGGGCAGGTGTGTGAACCTTATGAGCAGAGCTTGCATGCTCTGCCACAACCGAATACAATGCAACTTCAATGGCCGCTGCATCCCGCAGTTCATCTTCCAGCTTCAAAACCTGATGCTCTAATTGGCGGATTGTCTCATCTCCCTTCTCTACTTTAGTAGCAGCTCTGGCCTTTGCTGTTGCCATTCTCCATTGGTCAATTGTTCTTCTCTCTACACTTCCCACCTTTGACCTGGTTTCACCTAACATACTCATACCATTCCCATCACCTATGTTGTTTGCTGCAGTGGACAGTGAAATAGAGGTGTCTGGTGAACTAACAAATGGCAGTGGAAGTGCAGGAGATGATCCAGGTGAAGGAAGCCTCCTTCCTCCACCGACAACAGGAGGTAGAGTGCCATTAGAGATTGCTGGGGTTGTTACACCATCCATGGAAGGCCACACAGGCATAACAGAGAGATTGGCTCTGGAGCCTCCTCCAGTCTTGGACTTCGATGCTTTTCTCCATGCGTAAGCTGCTGCTGCTGCTGTTGCTGCAGATCTTACAGAGGAGATTCCTGTCGGCTGCTTTTCTGCAATTCCAGTTTTGGAGGATCTTCCTCCTAGGTGTAAACCCTGAGCCTTCTCGGCCAAAGTTGGAGTGTCACTCATTGCTTCTGTCCTATCAGGTAACAAAACTGACACCCAAAAAAAAACAAAAAAAACCCGTTGAGAAAAAGAAGACCAAGTTATATTAGGGCACAGGATCGACAAAGCTCTCCAATGAGCAAAACCTTCATACCTATTTTGATTCTCAAATGGAAAAGAAGTTCACATTTGCATTTGCATGTTGATTCTCCTTTGTGCAACAACATCAATCATGATCCATACATACCTCAAGGAAAAAGCTTCATGATGCAGTCAGTGGAGGAGATCGTTCTTCTTCTCATGCGCCATTGACCATCCACCTCTTCCCTAATTCACACAAAACTGGCAGCAGCAAAACATACACACCACGGACCGAAGCAAAACACAAAGAACGGGGAAGAGAGAAGAGAATGAAGAGAGCCACAGGAAGAGACGAGAGAGAGAGAGAGAGAGGGAGACTTAAGAGCGCTGGAGCGCTCGTCCCGCACTTTGCACGTTCAGAAGCGAGGCCGGTGGCGGCGACGAATATTCTGCAATTGCGGAATGGCGTGTTACGCACCCGGAAACCCCACAGGGTTTGTGGGAACGTCACTGTCGTGGCTGGAATGGCGATGCGGAATCGTCTTGGTAATCAAAAACGAGCAAAATTAGTAACGGTATCTCCGCCACTACTGTACAAAATGTTCACTGTCTTTTACTTTTCACCTTTTCTTTACTGATTTGGATTTCTGTGAATTTTTTTTTTCACTTTTTGTAATATTTAAAAATTTGGCGAGTTTTTTTTTTCCAAAATATTGGCAAAACTAGTCGAATTTACACTTGAAAAGATGATATTTTGGCTTGTGTTGAAACTTGAGATTAGTTATAAGAGTTAAGACATCTTGAAGGATTTTGGTTTCTTTTTGAGAGGATTTTTTTTTTAAACATTATATTTTTGCATGGTGAAATATTTGAATTTTCCATAATTCTTCTTTTGCCTTATTAAGATACTTTTTAATGTAAATGGCAAGGCCACAATTTGACACACCCCCTTGTTAGTGGAGGTAGGCCTGAGGGCTCAAAACGCAATCTGAAATTTCAGAGTGCCACGTGCTCATAAGCACTTTCACAATAAATTTCTTTTTCTTGGTGCCTTCCTTTCACAGCCCTGTGGCCACAAGCACCTTCAATTTTATTTTTTTATGAACTGGACCCACATTTTATGTACCATGGAAGGCCATCATTCTATTAGGTGGTGATGGGGCTCCTTCCATGGCCCCCTTTCAAAGCTTTTCTCTCACCATTGCTTCTTCACATTTCAATTGTGTTCACAACGGACATTCTTTACTTTCCTTTCCTTTCAATAAGAAATTAAAAAATTTGTGAGTTTTTTTTATTCCCTTGAAAATTTTAACATTTTATAAATAGGCCTGAATACTTGTCTCAATAGGACACCACTTGTCCCAAACGAGCAAATTTAGTATCGATATATAGGATACAATGTTATTGAATTTTTTCAAGGACAAAAAAATGTCAATAACTCCACTACATTTGAGGACCTTAGGAGATCATTAGGAGATGGAAGAAGGCTTGCAACAACAAGCCAAGAAGAGAAAAACAAGAAAAACGTTTTACTAGCACCATGCTCATTGATGCAAGGATTGTGTAGAGAAAACTTTGTTTCAAAGGAGAATTAAAAAGTTCAACAATTTTTGTCAAGGTGTAAATTCAACATTTAATTTTAGAGAATGTGATTGATTAATCTTGATGATTATTCACAATCATTTGGACCAAACATCTAATGCTCATCATCAATCTTGGAGATTTTTTTCGAATTTTACAACTTGATTAAAAACAATCAACAATTGGAGGAATAACAACTCGAAAAACACATGAATCAAAAGGAAGCAAATGTTAATCTCGACGATGATCACTAAAGTAAAAAACAAAGACAACAAAGTTTTTTGTGAATGCAATGGATTGAATAAATTCGGTTTAGTTAAACATTAACAAGACTAAAACAAAATATTAAGAAAAAACTTCATGATTAAAGAAACATATGTAGCTATTGAAAGATTTAGAGACAAAAAGATTCATATATGACCAAATTCATGGTGAGTCTATGTTATCAAATCTTAGCACAATAATGTGCCATGCATTCATTGAAAACCAATTTTTCTTGTCATCACATAACAAACCTATCCAATTCTTTAACTATTGATCAACTAGTGGTGAATAGTTAGAATACAACTTTAAAAATGTCAATGCATCTGAAGTTCATAACAATTAAATTTTGGTCAACAACATTTGAAATTTAAACTTTGTGAGCTCATTCAAACAATGTTTCAATTCAATTGCAATTTATGCATTTTTTACATGATTTCATGTTTCCTAGAGAAATGCCTCAAATATGAATCTTTAGCCATGTTTTAAAATTTCATTATCTTTTCAAGGAAGTTTTAGTTATAAAATTCTTACATTCATTGTGTTATATCATTTCCTTGTTGCACCTTGAGGATAAGCTAATTTTCTTGCGCCAATTGAAACATCAATGCATCCACATCTACATCCCCTCCCATCTAGAATAAAATTATAAAGCATACAATGACAACATGTACATTGTGTGAAAAGAATTGAGAGGTTTTTTCTTTTAACAATGATTATCTAAATATCTTTTTTGAAATCCTAAATGCATTCTCAACTACACATGTCCCTCTAGAAATGTGTTTTGTTGTAGAAAACTTCCAAAATCATATGCCTTACATTGGCATTCTTTTTAGGGGGCATCATGAGTTAAGGTAGTAGACGATAGCCTTTATCCCTAGGATGTAAAGGCAAATTTTATTTTGTGATCCATGTTTAGAATTGAATAGTAGTCATAAGTTGCCTTTTATCAAAGGCTAGACAATCACAAAATCTTTGAATCATTCATGAATTTTAACATACTTATGAACATATATTAGAATTTTTTTTCATGGGTGACAATAATTAAAAATTTCATATTGTTAACTTTCAACTTGTAAGAAAAATAATTTACAACAATTGCATTGTTGGGTTTTTGGATGTGAATCTAATTATAGTTAATTACACCATAGATTAATGGCAATCCACATAAATCTTTAAATCATGCCATAACCTAATTATGTCTTGTTCATCTAACCACTGAATTTGATTTTTAAAAATCACGTTAACAATGAAGACAAATACATATAATACCATGTTCACATAAGATTTCTCAATTGCAAACATCTTGCTTCATTGTAAGTAATTAACTCCATGAGAATTTTTTTACAAGGATCATGCAACCCTAATGCTTATAGGAAGTCACATATCTATACTTTGTATTTTTTTATGAATCCTTAGCAATTATATATATATATTAGGGATATATAATCATCTAGTGTATTATAATGAAAATGAGTTCAAATTGGAAGGTTCATTGTTCATGAAATTTGTGTCCATATAATTATTTAATTGCACAAGCAACTAGATATAAATAACATTCTTTATCAAACATAATAAAATAAATATAGAAAATGTCATTTTGATGCATATTGGTGCATGACCAACAATATTTGTGATATAATAGATGACATCAAAAAGTGTTTTTTTTTCAATTTAATATTTGAAATTAATAAGTTTTTTTTTTCTTTAAAAACCACCTCAAGTCAAAAGGTAATGGAAAAATTGGGTATTTGCTTAATACTAGTAATGTCATTCTCTTAGTTCAATACAACACCATGTTATTGAATTCATAGGATCCAAATGTTTTGTTTTAGATATTGCTTTTGGTTCAAGGTATATATGTTAGCATTTGATCAATGGATAAAGGCATACATGCGGAATTTATATAATATGCCCATTAAATAAAGGCTAGAGTTTTTGGAAAAAACATACATCCTTTTGGTTTGGGAACTCAATTTGTATATAACTTTTCAAAGAGGTATCAATTGGGTATAGTTAAGTGGCAGTCCAAATTAGAGCACCTCCACTCAATAACAATAATGAAATTGAGTTTGGACCAATGGCCTAAAGTTTAGGATAATAGGTAGGTCGGGTTCTTGGACAAGTTTTGAGAAGGTTCAAAATTTTGATGAAATCAAATTTGGATTTGAACTATGCAATTGACCTCTTTGCTAAAATTGAAATTCACACATGAATATGAATAGAGTTGCCATCCATTTTAAAAAATAAGTCCAAGCTCTTTAATTGTGTAAGTACCAAGTTTTTACAAAGGACACCCACAATTTTAACCAATTTAATTTTCAGTGAAGAAATCATTCAATATTCAAGAACTTTTTGCAGCACAAGTCCAAACGTCATGGAACCAAGCCCATGGACCCCTCCTTGTCAAGAGCTTTCCAAAAGACACCCAAAACAAAACAAAACAAACTACCTTCCTTCATAGGTTTGCATGAGGAAATAATTAACACTCTATGTTAGAAGTGGTAATCCATGGGAGAGACCAAAAAATTAAGTAGGGAAGATGCCCTCCAAGGACTTGATCAAACATGTCACCATTATGAAAGGATTGCGGGGCATTTCAATATAATTTCCTAATTTTCCTCAACTTTGATATAGTTGTTGGTCTTACCTTTCTTCTTACTCTTGTTGGTATTATTGTTCTACCTTTTTTTCCAAAATTGCAAGCATTCAAAGGAGGAGGTGAACAGTAAAAGAAAAACAAATCCTTTTTTGTTTGATTCTTTCTCATGCTAGCATGATAGTGGTGTATCCAAGCTCCAAGAGTTGGGTGCAAGTTATTCATTATTGTTCTAATACCTTTGAGAAGGTGATCATGTTATTATGTTTGTTTCTATCCCCATTGTATGATACCTTATGCTGTGTGTGATCTACCCAGTTACCATTAATCCTATAGTTCCACAAGTTCAAAGATGCCCAAAATGAAAATAAAACAAAAATTAAGGGGCTTATTAGAGTTATATGTAAAGTCACCCCTGTCTTTGGGCCTGTCTTTGGGCCTGTCTTTGAACCCCTATCCCCTCTTTCAATGGTATCCACAAAGTAAGAATTTCAAAGGTTTGAGACTAACTATAATAGTTCTACAGGTAGGAGCAGTGAAAATATATGTAGCAGCAGCAGCAGCAGAGGCGCTCACGGAAAAGGAAATACCGGATGAAACTCAGTTTGGGTCCCCATTATTTCGTTTTGTAAAATTTTCATTCCCAGTTACACGTTTGATGCGTTATTATGTAGAAACTGGCAGTTCTTGCCCCCTAATTGCAGGACTATACAGATAACTGTATTGTGTTCTCCATGAATTTGTCTCATTGAATCTAAAGAATAAGTTTGTTTCAATGCGTTTTATCTTCCTCCTCATTAATTTTGGGACTCCTCCCACCTTCCCCCTTTGATAAACATGCATAAGTACATGATAATCATGTCATATTTTAGTTATAAAGCATTTTCCACAGACATTTTTATTTCTTCAAGAAATTGGTAGCTAGTTCAAATTAGATAAGTACGGCATGAAAATCTTACTAGTTCTAGTTTCAACCATTTTGTTAGGTATTTTTATCAATTTAACATGAAGTATATGGTGGATTGTCTTAAAAACTTTCAAGGACATATGGAAAAATGAGGATTTCATTTTTTTATCCTTCTACTATCCATTATTGTGTCAAGGATTCTAGTGGTTGGGATATCATGGATCATTGTGCAAGAAGTTTGGGTTGGCATGCAAATAATTTCATTTTCAATGTAGGTAATTTAATTAAAACTTAATTGCCCAACATACTAAACCATTGTAAAACCTTGTTGTAATGAAACCTTCGAATTTTAGGGAATTTTCTATATTAATAAATTGTGAGACAACTGTGTACAATCGCACCCCATCCAAAAAAAACTATGTGTGAGTGTGACGATATTGCAAAAACCATCCAACAATGACCAATTAGCCCATGATTTACGGAACCAAGGACTTTAAGTGAAGACAATGAATAAATGAAATCATAAATCATGTAGACATTTTTCCTCATGGGCAATTGATACCCACCCATTGCACTACCTATTGAGTCACCCTACCCCATACCTACTATAAAACAATAATATTCTTAGAGCAAAAACAAGCTTCATGAACATCTTATGACAAGGAACTACCCATTCAAATACCCCATCATTGACAACCACCCTATCATTGACAACCATCCCCACCCCATGATTGGGTCAAATTTCCTTTAGGTACAAACAAAATCCCTTGACAGGTTTAGCCCGAATTGTGTGCTACTTTTAAGTGGGATTGTAATTACAAGAAACAAGCATTCAAAATACATGAGGGTCATGCCGTTTGCATTTTCATTATTTTTAGTTTAAAAAATAAAACTCTGTTTAAAACTATAATATTTATAATATATTAAAAATTTAGTATTATGTACTCAACAAAACACTAAAATTGTATCTATACTAAAATTTGCAAAGGAAGGGAAAAACGAGAGACCTCATACATTAATTAAAACAAATCTTTGGAACAAATGAAATATCAAAAAATCATTTGCCTTGTGTCTTATGTCCCCCCTGAACTAATTAATAGCAATTACACAATACTATATCACATAACACATATGTCAGTTACGACTATAATATGCATCCTTAGGGGTCATTCCATAATATAATGGTTTGTAAGTAAGGTAAGTAGTCCATAATGTAGCTTGAGGAGGTTTGGAAATGTTTCACTCGGGGTTGCGGTGGCTTCGAAGAAATGGAGAAGAAGAAAGTGAACTTGGTATACAAACTACCACTTATTATTGGCCGGACATGACAAAGTAAAATGATTCCATGCTTGTTATCAACCCTATCAAAGGATTTTTAGTCACCTTTGGTTGAAGAGGTTAAAAGACTCCTCAAGAAGGAGGCCATTTTATGACAATCTGGGTTTCAGATTGAGCTGCACCTTCCTAGTTGGAAATTCAATTACAAAGGAAACGTTAGAGATATCTATCCGTAAAGTCACCCTGTCTTCACCCTGTCTTCCACCCCTCTTTTAGTGGTATCCGCAAAGAAAGGAAATTTTATTAAATCTCAGTATGAAATGCTGAAACTCAGTGCGAAATGCTGAATCCGAGCATTTAGTGCACACGGTTCGAGAGGAATTATAGCAGCTGTACAGGTAGGAGCAGCAGTGAAAATCTACGTAGCAGCAGATACCTATGTGCATTCCGAGAGTCCAAAGTAATTGCAGGTAAGGCCCCAGGGTGGGTGCATTCCCCAAATAAGGGGCCTAGCCCTACACTTTGGGAATTATTATCTTCCACTCTCTCTCGGGCTTTAGGGACGCTAGTAAAGCAGGAGGCAAAAGTTAAGCTGAAGCTAAAAAATAACCTTAGATCCCAAGGTGTAGGGGAGAGAGGGTTCTTATGCCTAGTTAAGAGTGCGAAAGGTCTTACATCTATAAGTAGGTGTAGGAGCCGTCTTCATGGATATAATAAGGTGTCCTCCCAATACATTAGGAAATTTTTCTCTAGGTGTTTTATGTATTAGGGGATAGCACTATTGTTAGTGTTTTTCACTTTGTGAATTGATGGTGAAAAAGCATTGATCGTTGTACCCTTCCCCTTCATAACAAACAAGGTAATCTAATGATTTAGATCAGCTTATGCTCCCTCTTGCATAGCTTTACACGTAAGGTCCCCACTCCAAGAAGGAGTGGGAAATTGAGCTCTATAAGGTGCCTTCAATTTGAGCTACAAAACCTTTTCAAGGTTGTTACCTAAGTGTAAGGTCTCCCCCCCATTCTAAATAGTACAAAGAAGATCCCTCCATTCCTAAATAGTAGTCTTAAGCTCCCTTGTCCTTTTAAATAATAGGTGTAAAATCCCTTGCTTGTAAATTAGGAGGCGTAAGATCCATTTTCTTTTTTCCAGGGAGTCTGAAACAAGACCTAGAAATATAGCAAGAGGGAAATGAAGTGAGGATTGAAGTTATGACATGATTTATAATGAAAAATTCAAGTAATTTGTGTATTATTTTTGGATCCAACATTCTTTAGTTCCCAACTTTAAACCTCATTAAAAAAATAAGCAAGATATTAGATAGCTCATGTGAATCATTTATTAATTTTATACCAACAACTTGCTTCTTGGTCCAAGAGAACCAAATCACAAAAACATAGGTCAATAAGGGTTTAGCAAATGGAGAAGATGTAGTAGCATGGATTTTGGCTATGCAAAAATGTGGTTTGTCAATTATCTTATAATAGTTGAGATTGAAAGTTTGTTGAACGTACACAAAAAAAGCTTACCCCCTTTTGAAATGGTGTACCAAGGAATAGCTAGTGGTATTGGTGCCAAATTAAACATCTGAATTTGAGCATCAAACAAATGAAGGGTTTGGAAGTTTTTAGAACACAAGGGTCAATTGTACACAATTGTAAAAAAATCTATGATAACTTGTAAATGTCATACATTCAAAACAATTATAATGCAAATCATGTATGGAATTTAAACGAAATGGCATCCAAGTAGGTTGACAGCCATGAATTCAAGTTTTGGCTAAAAGGGTTCAAACCACATTTACAACATCATTCCCAAATATTAGGAATGGTTGACTATGAAATGTGTAATCAATGCAACAAGCAAAATTCTACCAAGGTTTTACATCTTTACAAATGAAAGATTGAAAGATGATTCTATTAAATTTTGCAAAACAAGTACATGCATGGCAATACAAAAAAACATGGATGACATTTTTTTGTCTAAAAAGTTCCTTTCTTTCTTCAAATAGTATATTCCAAGTGGGAGTTTTACAACCAGTTGCCATTTAGTGATTCTAAATGGGCATGGAACTCATGTTACCCTAGAATCAATAAAACATGCACAAGACTTAGGTTTAGATATAATCACCCTACCCTATGCACTACAATCCTTAAATGTAACTTGATTTAAACCATTTAAAACAACATTTAGGAAGGAAAGGGATGGAGCCATGGCTTGCCAAAAATTATACATAACTTGGAAAAGGTCAATTCGGTTGCATGGGTGGACAAGGCCTTAAACCAATTGCTCACAAAACAATTTACATCAAATTTGGATTTAGGTTCTGTGGAATACATCCTCTAAACCCTAAGGCAATGGAATGTAGGATTAGCCTTTCATACATATACACAACACCAACAATAAGTGAAGGTGAAGAGGATTACAATTCAAGTGATGAAGTTGAAGAAAATCAACATTGAAAAAAAATATATAATACAACAAAATTATTAAATATAATAGATAATCCCGCAACATTAGGAAGTGAACCAATTTGACACTCCATGCCTCATAGTCCTATTGTAAAGCCATCATAATTAAATGAACATATAGTAAATCCTATTGGGCTTATAAAAGTTACCCTAAAAGAATTTGATGAACTTATAATCAACCTTGTAATTATTAGTTGAATAGTTAAATTCTAATTAATAGTTAAAGTCAAAAATCCAAGATTATCCTAATGTGGTCCATGAAATCATGAAGATGCACAACTTGTTGTCCTTGCCCCTTTACCTACTAGACAAACTAGGGGTAAAGAACCATTAATAAATTACTCAAAATCACAACTTGTAACTTTTGATCATTATTAGAAACCCTACAAAAGAAGGCCATGGATAAGGCAACAACATAAGAAATCAAGAAATGGAGTGAAAGGACAAAGAAAAAAATCTAAGAAAATTATAAAAATGGTAATTGGGTTTAAAAGAATAGTTCATAAATTAGTGAAAAAATGTGCAAGAGCTAACTTTGTTTTAACTTCAACTACAAATATTGTAAAAGAAGCTAATGATCACTTTCACAACAATTTTGGAACTAGATTTAAAGCACATTCATTAAGGTATACATGTGTTAACCTAGGGTTTACAACATTAGTTCAACAAATAGCTAGGCAACAAGCAAAAGAAAGGTAGATAATGAAATGCCATGTTGTAACAAGTTTACAACCATCTACAAAATAAGTCAATGAGGGGGGGGTGAGGGGGGATAGGGGGTTTCATGAACTTTGAGGGTTGAATTGCAGCAAGAGGACGAAGTGCCTTGAATGTCAAACTATAACATGAAGGTCAAGAATCTTGAAAGTTCAAATGCAACAATAGAACCAAGAGCTTGAGAGGTGAAACAAAAGCAAAAAGACTAGGAGCTTGAAAGGTCGAACATGAACAAAAAGACCAAGAGCTTGAAAAATCAAACTAGGCCAAAAAAACAAAAACTTGAAAGAAACATGAACAAGAGGACCAAAACCTTGAAAAAGAAAGGAGCAAGAAGACCATGAACTTGAGAAGTCAAATTACAACAAGAGGACAAGGAACTTGAAAAAGGAATGAACAAGAGGACTAAAAGCTTGAAAAGTCAAATTGCAACAAAAGACCAAGAGCTTGAAAGGAGTAAAAGGACTAAGAGCTTGAAATGGAAAAGGATGTGAAGAGGATTAGGAGCTTGAAAGAGAAATGAGTGAGAGAACTAAGCACAAATTTGTTGGGTTGAAAGCATGAAGAGAAGGTTTAAAAACTCAAGAAGGAACCCCAATTGTAGGTTGAAGTTTAAAGAGGTATTGCCATGGCCACAATATCATCCAATTTATGTGAAGGAGAAGTTAGGAATGTGAGGGAGAAGCTTAAGAACTTTAGCCCATAGTTTACAGTAAAATGGGATTCCTCCAACTTCTACATGGCATATCTTTCTCATAAAAATATGATTCAATTGGTTGAAGTGTGTCCAAAGGTAGGTTACAATTTTTCTTTGGTGATCAAAATCAAATGATGCATTGAACCACTAAATGTTTAGTGGTCAACATGCACACTTTACATTAATGAATTTTTGTTGTTGTTTTAATTATGCATCTTGTACTTGAATTGGATACCTATCAATGCAATTGTGTTCACAATAACCTTGTTAATTACATGTTGGGCTTACCGATTAATCTGAGCACATTAATATTGTAATATATTATGTTCGTGTAGGTGGTTCAAAGTAATGTAGATCTAAAATATATAATATAAGTAAATTTGGGGTATTGTGGTACCACAGCCTAAGGTCAATTTCTACATGGACAAAATGAATAATTAATTTTTGAAAAAAATCAGGATGTCTAAAATTTCTAAAATTGTTATTTTTTCATGATCTACTAATATATTGTCATATGAGGGGTGAAATGATTCAAATTATAGCTTGTAATAATTATGTTGGTTTTCCAACACCTTAGATTTATATTATCAAAATGCAAACTTGATATACATGTGATAGTATATATTATGAGGAAAAAATTGCAACTTGTAAGAACATGGTAGCCATGTTTAAAATACATTGAAAAAACCCACATATCTCAAAAAAAATTGTAAAACACCTAGTGCCAACTTGCACAAGCCATGCATAACATAACTTATAAAAAACAATTGCAACAAACTAAAAAAAATTGTAACTACAACTAGGTGCAAATACACTCAAAAGAGCCAACATGATTACTTTATAAAATGAATTGTGAATCTTTCTTAAGTTTTTTCACTTTTTCATATATGAAGAAATTTTTTAATAAACTCTTTTGCAAAATTTTGCCTTTCTACTTGAAAAATTATCATAATTTTGAATCATAACAAAATATGTTAATTATTTTAGGTTCTAATTTTTTGTATTATAAGCTATATGTGTCTATGTGATGAAAATTACACCCCATTTACATTTGGTAAATGAATTTTGAAAATTTTGATATTTTGAATTATTTCAGAAAAATTCAAATTCCATAACTTTTAAATTGTGAGTGTTTTTTGAATGTGGGAAATTGGTTACTATTATCTAAACTCTTATACCATAAAAAATTTTATATTAAAAGAGTCAATTACCTTAGTCCTTTGCAAAATTAACTATTTTTTATGTTTTTTCAAAAGTCTTTACTTAAATCAAAACTCAAATTTACATTTAATGAATTTTTAATTTGATTTTTTCAACGTTCATAGTAATCATTTAATGCAACTTGGAATGATTAACATAATTTTAAAATGTCAAAACAAAAACATATGTAAAAAAAATTATAGTTTTCACCATTATTCGACATGGGTTTTTGCTCATTTGAGCATATTTGCACCCAACGTTCAACAATTATTCATTCATTTCAATTATAACCCATCATTCTAATATTGAATAACAATTTGGAAAGGGAAATTAATCCTAGTGAGAAAATATTGAACAAACATGTGGATATAATGTTTAGATGTTCTACCATTTGATTCCAAAGGTTGGACTTCATAAAGGTCAATGTGGAAAATGTTTTCTCATCTTCAACATTACCAATGACTTGGATAATGCCTAATTGAACAAAACTTCATAAACTTAGAAAAGTGAATTGACATTAAATTTTTTATGGCAAGTTGATGCCACAATTAATTAGTGATTGAATCCTCATCTTTGGGCTTTTCAATGGTTTTAGAAGCTTGAGTATTCATGGTTAGCTTGAAAATAAATGTGTACAAATCCAAAATATTCTTTTTAAATGGTTCAAAAACCCATGAATTAGATGTACCAAGTTTTTTCGATGTACATTAATGCCATTTGATCAAGTTCAAATGAACTACAAAATTGGATTCAAAATTTGGTTGTAACTGATATTGTGAATAAATGACCCTAAAAGAATTTTTAACTCATGGTCCATGCTGATCCACCTTGTTTTCAAATTTTGAAAAACCTTCAATCCTTTAGTTTCTACAATTTCAACAAGTTTGGTGAATTCAATATGGTGTTTTGGGGAGTTAAAAAATTACTTGTACAATGTTTGAAAAAATCTTCTAATTGGAACCCATAGGCAATGTGGACAAGCTTTAAATTGCAAAGTTGATTTTATTTGCCATATAATGGATCCTAATGAGGTAAGGCACTTGCTTAGTCTTCATTATAATTATAATTCCAAATCAAACCCTTTTAAATGTTGAAGCACCATCAACTCCCAAACACATGTAATCGCACTAACATGTACCATTAATAGTTGTAGCCACTATTTAATTTTGTGTATTTCAAATTGTAAAAAAAGAAAAAAATAACAAATTGACTATTTTTATAAAATCTTATTTTTAATTTATTGGTATACATATCCAAAAAACTTAAATCAATTTAATGAATACATAAGACATTTTTAATGCTATGTAACTAGTGTAATTAAATGATAATTACATAATAAAACACACAAAACGCAATTTGATTTTTTTTTAAATGACATAGTTTTGGCAAATTTTTATTATAAATATTTAAATAACGGTATTAAAAAAAATTGAAGATTTTTTAAAATGACGTATTGAAAAGATTTGAAAAATATTCTTGAAAAAATAGTGAAAAACACATGTTTGAGGGGTAAGCGTGGTTCCTATTGAAATGGTTGGACCCACACATCAAACATTGTGAAATTTGATTTTCAAATAGACCACCAAACTTCATTAAAACATAAAAAATGACAACTTTGATATTAATGGTAGTCCCACCTTCAACCAATTACTCAAATGTGAGCAATATATGCACATATTTCCAAGTTGCCACCACATAGCAATGGATGGCAATTCAACTTTGGTTATCAATTATAGTTACTTCATTTACAAAAAATGAAAGAAAATTTAAAGCCATAATTGTTTCCTTGGTGGCAATCAATATAACATGATACAAGCTTTCAACAATTTCCCAACTAGTAAAGTCATTTTAATGCTTGGATGGATGGTTAACAATTTTTAGGGAAACAAACAAAAATTGCATTTGTTCATATTTTGTTATGGGCCTACATTGAGAAAGTAGATGAAAATGAGTGCAAACTAAACAAGTTTTTTTTTTCGTTTTACCAATATTTCTTGTTACTTGTTGCACAACATAATCCATGCCCCTTGACACATACAAACATTCATTGAACACACGTTGGTTGTTTTGAAAAAATAATATTTCCCTATTGTTGCCATACAAAAAATTACAATACGTACTTTTCTTTGATTAACATGTTTCCACAAATAATCTAGTTTTAGTATCAAAATATTATTGTGCCTTTCAATCTTGTTCCAGACTTTGTATTTCACTTTATGCACCCTCCCATAAACACCCACCATTGATTCTATCCAAAGTAACTTTGTAGCCCATCTATCTTCGAAGCAATGATTCATTTCATACAACTTTTTTCCCTTTTAAATTATTCTTTAACTCAACTTTTGTTTAGATTAAATCAATAATGACACAATCAATAACAATTTTAAGACTTTGGTTAGAGTTAACACCAAGGGTAAAAATATGAATTGGGATACAATTAAACAAAAAATATTTTTGCTTAAATTTTTTTGATAAATTTAATGGTGGCATGGTGTGGACATGTGATAAACATGATGCATCTAGATTCAAGAATAAAGATTATGCAATCAATAAAGAAGATCATGAACTAATAGTAGTCACAATCATTAACATCTCACCACTGCTATGAAAGAAAATTACAACCTATTGTACCATAAACTTGAGATGCTTAAAAAAATAAAATCAATGGTGATCATGAAATGCATGAAATCAACATGAGTCACACAATATTAAAGTATGAGGCCCATTTAAGTTTTGTGTGTTTACTTACACAGTAGTTATAGACCATTAAAACCCGAAATTTAATACTTGTAACTCCAAAGTTAAACATCCTAAAGGGTTGAAGCTAGGTTTTGATTCCATGTTCTAGACTCCAAAGCTCATTTTTCAAAGTGGGTAGCATCACATCAAGCCTCTAGAATCCAAAGATGTTGCAAATTTTTGTACATAACAAACCCAAAATGAAGAAACATTACAAGTACAAAGGTCTAGATTGGGTATCAAATTAAGACTTCAACTTAAAGTATCATAATCAAATTTCAATTTTTCAAAACAAACTCCTAATTTTGTTAATGAACTTGTGATTGGTTAAAGGTGGGATTGCCTCTAATATCAAAGCAACCAATTTAAAAATGTTGTTATAGCTTGTAAGCTACATAATGTTTCAATGTTCAACTATAAACTTAATCACTTTTTCATTATGCAACAACTTACAAGGACTTAGATCGGAGAAGTTGAGGAATTTGGAGGGTCAAAGCAACATTTTTGGAATGTTGTTTGTTGTAGTTCAATTTATTCACAATAATTCCCCCCCGGGCATCATGAATGCAAATGGCAAAACTTGATAATGATGGCTTTGTTAAAGTATTTAGAGAGAGGCAGCAAAGGGGGCACAAAAATTAGCTAAATCAATGGTGACCTGCTTTTAATCACTATTGAAGATCAACGAAAAGCAATGATGAAAATTAGCCAAAGAAACAAACCTTAAGGTGAAGTAATCTAACATACCCAATTTGAATTTAGGATCCATGCGTGAGCTTTTGACAATCTCTTGTGCAAAACCCTAATTGTTAAATTCATAATTGGGTGAAGTAAGTAAAAACTCCCATTTTTTTTAAACTTATAAATAGGAGCTCATATTTTAAGGTGGGGAATTGGCTAAAATTTGCCAATAAAAAAAATGGTACATTACTTTTAACATAGACTCCATCATCTAATGATGGAAGATTAGTATCATACCAAGGTAACATGTTCAACATTTTAATGTTGAATATCTAATATATTATTTCTTTAAAATTTTGAAACAATCATTAAAACATGTACCTTTTATTCTAAAATATATATTTTACTTATTAACAAGTTATCAATACATTTTAATAAATTTTCAAAAATTCAAAATTTTTGTTTGTTAGAATTAATTATCATCCTTACAATATATCTCTTAGGGGGTAATCGACCTTATATTTGAATGGATCCATGTCTCAATTCTAAACTAAGTTGAAAAGCTATGGTAGAAATTTAAAAGACAAAAAAGGATGGACGTGGTAGTACTTTTTCAAATTATTTGTAAGTTTAGGGTTTACTTCTCCTTTCCTAGTAAGGGGAAGGGAGATGGTCTCTTGTACTGTCTTACAGTTCCTCTTCAATACCATCGAAACTCTCCAATAAGTGAATCAAATTCTACCAAAGCTTTGATACCATGTGATGCACTCTCAACCACCTCAAGAGACTCAAATATGAGTCTAAAAATGAAAACAGTGGAAGAGTAAGAAGTTGGGAGAGGAATTTTTTTTTGCATAGCTTGATCTGGTATATTGTAAAAGCTTGGCAACTTTGACACATATGTGTTTGTGAAATAGTTAGTTAATTAATTTTGAAAAATTTCATTGAAAAAAATAATTTTCAAGATTCCATTATTTTCCTTTACAAAATTTTGTTCTTTGAGACCCCAAAAAAAAAAAAAAAAAGTGTAAAATTTTCAACATTTTTGAAAATAATCTACTTAGTGTTGAAACTGTCAAGCAAGGTACTTGCTCTCTCCCATCACCCAATAAACTCGATTCTCAACAACCCATCTGCCATAGTGGCTAAGAAGACAATATCTTCTTCTCCTTGGGTACAGGCATAGTTGAAAAAATCAATTGAGACATGGGGACTGACTCTCTGTTCACATAAAATTCAGAAACTATTGTAGATTTCAAAATCTACGATCTCGGTAGATTGCAAGGTATTATTGTGGTAGACTGTGAGTCTACAAATTGGTAGATGTGACTTACAAGCTGACCTACAATAGCCGAAAAATAACCAAATTTGGTGGCACAAGGCTATTGACTAATTGTAGATTTCAAATCTACGATTTTGGTAGATTGTGGGGGTATTGTGGAAAATTGGAATCTACAATTTGATAGATGTGACCTATAAACCAACCGACAGACAATAACCCATGGTGGCACAATGAGAGCTTAGGATGGGACCATGTTGCATTGAAACAAACATGTAGTATTGTAGATTTGAAATCTATGGTTTCGATAGATTGTGGGAGGTATTGTGGTAGATTGGAATCTACAATTTTGTTAGATTTGACCTGGCAAATCAGCTAGCAATAAGTAAGTGGTGGTGTTGCAAGTCCAAAGAGTCTGGAATCAGACCTCATTGTATGGGGAAACATGGACTATTGAAGATTTCAAATCTACAATTTCGGTAGATTGTGGGAGGTAGTGTACCAAAATTGGGAATCTATGATTTGGTAGATTTGACTGGGCAAACCAAACCGGCAGTAACCGGTGCTGGCGTGAGTCCCAGAGGAGCCTGGAATCAGACCAAGTTCCATGGGAAAGATGGACTACTATTCGAGATTTCAAATCTATGATTTTGGTAGATTGTGGGAGGTATTGTCGGGGATTGGAAATCTACGATTTGGTAGATTTGACCTGGCAAAGCAACCGGAAATAACCGCCGGTTCTGGCGCGAGTCCAGAGAGCCTGGAATCGGACCTCATTGCAGTGCGCACTACTGCGCAGTGTTCGTCGCCTGCGCGTCTTGTACAGAGCGTGAGAGACGATACAAGAGAGAGAGAGATCGAGCTTGCGGGTTGAGCTTGCCGGCGGTGGAGGAGTGGGGAGAACGGTAGGTCGATCGGTCTCAAGAGGATAGAGATACTGAGGTAAAACTTTGCAGCTTTTCTAGTCCTTTTTTCGTCTTCGCAATCCTTCGATCTGTATAGCTGTTGTGTTTCTCTGTCCCGGACGCTGTCTGTCACATTTGGGTTCTGTTGTATCGTGGTTTCCGGAATTTGCTTTGGTCGATGCTTTTGTCCGTCTTTCGAACATCGACGGCGAAAAAAGAAACAGAGATTTGAAGAGTTAAGAGATCATATTTGTGTTGGCCAAGTTTGTGTGGAGGTATACTTCATGGTCTCTTGCACTTGGAGGAAGCTTTGTGTGTGTGTGTGTGTGTGTGGGGCGGGTCTGGGGGATTTCTATGTAAAGTTCAAGGATCGGTGCTGTCAATCGTGATGGTGAGTTTTTTTTTTTTTTGTTTTGGTTTTTGGTGCATCTTTTCTGTATAGATTGACTCAAGGAATGGACATCTAAGAAGAATTTCCAGAGCCAATGGTGCGCTTGGTTTTTTTTTTTCCTGTTTTGCAGATTTTTACACTTCGCTTGCTTTATTCCTTTGAGTTTTCTGGAATTGAAATTTTGAGAAAGGTGCAGGAGGCTGGTTGTGCAACTTGGCTATGGAAGAATCTGAGCTCATTGTTTAGTCTTTCCTTTCAGCTGGCTTTTTTCCATTAGTTCTTTATTTGTTTCATCAATATGGACAGACAATTCCCTTGGTTTCTTTTGGTTCTGAGGGTCAAGATGAACGGAGTCCATGATAACATCAATGACATTCAGACATGATTTCAATGTGCCAAAAATGTGTCAGAGATATTTTCAGGCAATGTTGACATTGTCATCATATCTATGTTTTGGTATCTGTTTCAGAAAGATCAAAGTCAAGGACTAGGCACAAAGTGACAGGTCAGGTTGGATACTGCACACACTTTGAGCTGAATTGAACTCTATTTAGTTAGTTCAGGTTATGGAGCCTTGTTTGTGTTAGTTGATTTTTGCTGGGAAGAATGTGATTTTCAAGGCTACAACTGCCTGCTTTGTAGTTGTTTTCAAATTTGCAGAGATTTTGTGTGAAATGAAAAAGATAGACAATTTCCTAATCTTGTATTGAAGGGTGCCATGTGCAGGTAGTGCAATCATGAGGCGAGGACAGAATATGCAACAGGCAGCCGCACCACTGAATAATTACCAATTTGATTTTGAACTTGGACCAGGTCTATCAAAACCACAATCATCTGGGAGCTTAAGAGATCAAAAAAAGCAACCCACAAGTAGTTCATCACATGCATCTGCAGGTTGGTCAGCCTCTACAGGTGACTGGGGCGCAAGCCAAACACAACAATCTGGCCAGAATTTCAATTTTTCCAGTCAATCTCAGCCAGGCGCCCCTAAACCTAACCTATATGGGGGTGGGATGCCAAGTCAGTCTAAGCCTACTGGTAGTGCAAGCTCAACCAGGGCTGGGGAGGATTTTTTTGGTAGTCTGAGATCACAGGCAGGTAGTCTTCATGGTGCGGGTGGGTTCTTAGGACCCTCACAACCCCCATCTAAAGGAGTGGATCTTACAGGGAGGAGTTGGGGACAGATTCCAACATCTAAAGCAGCACCTGGAATCACACACAGAGCACCTTTAAGTAAGGAGGATGCATTTGGAGATCTGCTTGGGGATGCTTTAGGGCGATCATCTGGGCCTCTGAATCAGCAGACCTCAGCATCATCAGGCTTGCATGGAGTGGGCAAACTGAAATCGTCCCTCCCAGAGCGTCGCACAGAGACTGCTAGGCAGACACCAGCTGCACATGCAGCTTCCTCAGGAAGATCATCTTTTGCATACACTTCTATGTTCAATAACCCTACTCCTGTGGGAAAACCATCTTCAGAACCGTTTTCTATGGGTTCCCAATCAAAAGTAGATCCCTTTGCAGATCTCTCATTCTCAAAGCCCAGTTCTGCTCCTATTGGTGCCTCTGGTCCAAAGGTTGATCCACTTCCCTCTTCTGGGGATCCATTTGTGTTTGCCAGTAAGATGCAAACTAAAACTGTACCGCAATCATCTAGGGCTGCAAGTTCTAGGCCTGCAGCCTTTGGGAGAGATGCTTCTGGAGGAGTTGACCAGTTTTCACCAGTGTTTGGCTCTGGCAGATCCTCAGTTTCAAGAGCCCGTGAGGACCCACTTGAGTCAATGCTATCAAGGTCTCAGGCACCCTGTACTGCAAAAGCCAGTACTCCAGTCTATGATGGATGGGGTGATGTATTTGGTGGTGGTGGTGGTGGTGCAAACAGCAACACTTTTGAGGATGAAGGTGTGACAACAGAGCTGGAAGGGCTTGGGCCCCCTCCCATGGGTGTGACTGGGATTGCAGCATATCAGAAAGGCAACACATTTTACAAGGAAGGACAGTTTCCAAATGCCATAAAGTGGCTTTCCTGGGCCCTGGAGTTGCTGCAGAAAGAGGGGGGCAACAAGGATACTGTTTCTGACGTCATCACCTGCCGGGTTTCATGCTATAAAGAGATTGGGGAATACAAGAAGGCACTTGCTGACTGCACCACGGTATAAACTTCCATTCTTCTGTCACTTTTCTGTCACTATGCTTGTGTTGTCTGCAATAGTAACTTCTTGTTCAGTTATTTATAGATTTCACCAGCAGAAACTGCTATGCAGAAAATATCACATGGACATCAGGCCTTCACTATGTCTTGTCTTCTCCAGCTTTTCACATGTTTCATCCTCTTTCTTTGTTTTGTTCTTTCCATACATCTCTCTGTCTCTCCTGTTTATCTATATACAGTGCATTTGTGTGTATCCCCTTCCAAGTTTGTAATTGTTTAAAACCTATCTGTTTTAAGTCCTAGCCAGCACAATGGCTGACTTTGCAGGTTGTCTGTTGTGTGCCAACCTGTACCTGCTATTGGGAGCTGATGGTTCAACACCAATGTGATGTTGTCAATATGATTCATGTTTCTTTGATGGGGTGTGGATTAGTCAGAAGCTGTCACTATGTTCATACTGCATATCTGCTCTTCCGATTGATCACAAACTAACTCTTTCCTTGTAATCTTTTCTCCTTTTTCCTCTCTGTTTATCGTCTTCCCCTTTCTGTTTAGCTTTGTTGTATGTGGAATGCAGAGTCAGGTATAATCAGTTCTATTTGTGATCTACCTCCAAATGTAAGGATGGACTTCACTATATACTTACAATCACAGAGTTTAAAGATTTTGATTTTAAAGTGTGAACAAAGTCATTAGAGTTTGCGTACAATTAATTGAAGCTGACTCTTTTCTCAGGAGCAGCCTTCTTGTTCATTTGTTTCTTTATCCATCTTGACAGTTGTGAAAGCCATATTTCTTGTGATATATCACTAGTTGGCAGCCATGTAACTCTATTAAGTTCATGCATCTCATGTGATGGTCGTGGTGGTTGTGCATGACAATTGGGTACAGGCATGTGAGATGGATGAAGGCAGTGTTGAGAAACTCATGCAGCGTGCACACTTATATGAGAGTATGGAGAAGTATAAGCTGAGTGTGGCAGACTTGAAGAAAGTCTTGAAACTTGAGCCCACCCACCGTATGGCAACCCTCACCCTTAACCGACTCCGTAAAATGCTGGATTAACATGAAGCCCGAGATCTTCACCGAGCTTCTCTGCTAGATCTCAACCACTATCTTGCTGCATATTTAATTCTTCTCAGTTTAGTCCTTTGTGATTTTCAGCTGCTTTGCAATCTCCTATTCTTCCCTTGAAATAATGTATTGTATGTTTAGGCAGCAGTGTATTATGTGCCCATATTGTTCTCTTTGATTTTGGCCCTGGTTCGTGCAATATCACTGTTCGCAGGAGCCTCAAGAGGAAAGTGGTGTACGTGAATTTTACATGGTACAAATTGTAATGAACTCCCTCATATGATTGCTTGCATGGGAGACAAGCTAATGTGAAATGAAACTTCCCTGTACAAGCTTGTTGCAGCTTGAATGAGAATGCTGTTACTCTTTCAAATAGCTGTGCCTCTTTTGAATGCTGGTGGATATCATGGCTGAATCTTCCTGTTGCTTCTAAAAATGAGACATAAAATTTGGACACAGATGCTTGTATAATGATTTGCCCTGAATTGGGGTGGCTATATTATATGCTTATTTAGACCCACTGACAGAGGCTGATGAAATCAGTGGGGAGTTATGGGAGCTCATGACTGCTATTCATGATGAATGTGACAGTGTGATACTTTATGTATGACTATGACTGCATTAATTCTTGTCATGTTAGCAAGTCTTGTTTTGGAGTTTTCTCTGCAATCTGATAGTTACAGTACTCTCTGTGGGTGAGGAAACAGCTTCTGGTTGCTGTCATTCATGATGAATGTGATGGTATCTACTTTGTGAGTAGATCTACTTCTCATGTATACCATGTTTGTGTTGGTTTGATTGGAACTGACACAAGTACCATGTAAATCAACTACCTTCAATTGTAATTGTGAAGTTTTCTCTGCAACCTTCTACATACATTTGAGTTCTCTCTGTAATCATATAGATACATTTGAGTTTGCTATACAATGTTATACGGACATTTGAGTTTGCTCTGCAATCTTATGGATACATTTGAGTTTTCTCTGCAATCATTTACATTTGCACATGCACATCCCATGATTGTTTGGGGTTTCATTTGTTTCAAGTTTGTTCACCTTCTTCTAGTTAATGTTGCCATTGTTTGCAGTAGACTTTGGTGCAATGAGGTCCAACTAGACAAATGAGAGGAGGAAGCATCTGATATGCAACCCCACAAGAAGATAATGTTCAAATGATCTTTGATTAGAATTTATTGCAATCCAATGCACAACACCATGAAATCATGACACTTTTGACTTGAAACCAACAACAAACACAATTATTTGTGGGTGCGAAAATGAGGATTTGTTTGT
>Ga0116227_10004504_pt1 | contig 30217 bp, 24 predicted proteins | sample S1TSphgellanicum_FD_89693 | JGI IMG/M metagenome (GOLD analysis project Ga0116227, IMG submission 89693) | Host-associated microbial communities from peat moss isolated from Minnesota, USA - S1T2_Fb - Sphagnum magellanicum MG | ecosystem: Host-associated > Plants > Peat moss > Unclassified... | reverse complement strand
TCTTTTTTTTTTTTCAGCTTGGCTGTGGGTTTTTTTTGTTGGAAAGTCGTGACGATGACAACATTTTTTATGCGTTCGCTGTCATCTCTTCAACCCCCCCGCCCCCCCCCCCCCCCTCTTTCATACTTTGACACAATCATGGGGAGAAAGATTTGTAAAGCACTTTGTTCACGATGGATCCCTTGTAATCCACACTTGAGTCTTGTTGCTGTAAAAGAATGTGGCAATTGAATTGTTCTATTTCGTCATTGTCAAACTTCAAAAAATTGGTAGTTTTCTTTTTTCATCAAACTGTAGAAGAGCACTGGGCTTACATACGGTTTCTTAGTTCATCCAAAATAGTATGTACATGGGCTTCAATGTTAATCCCTCATTGGCTAATCACAACAATTATTATTATTACTATTATTATTATTATTAGTTATTTATTATTTGTTTTATCTCTCATTACTGCATCATTTTCATCTCGACCCTATTGAAATAACATCCCAAATATATTAAAAGTGCCAAGATGTGCGGGGGCGGGGAAGGGGGGCGTAGGCACGTATCCAAGCTTCCCAAGTTGCTTCACATTTCATCAAAACTTGGTGAAATGTTCACAACTTATGGAGGAGGAGGATCCATTATAATGCATAAAATTGCTCGCTCAAAAGAGGGGCACTTCCGCGTACCTATTATGGGTGAGACGCCATTCCCTTGGTTGGGGATGGGTTCTACGACGGCCTAATTAGAGTCTAACCCGTGTTGTCCACTATTGATTCATGTAGCCCCATTGTTCCCAACCGTCCATTCACATCACAAGTGGAACCAGCAAAAGCAAAAGCAGAAAAGCATGGAAGTGGTTTGGATGTCGTATTCAGACACTTTTTTTTCAAGCATTTTTGTGGGACAAGGAGCTAGCTATTGATCTGGTTCCACTTTTGGTGCTCTTGGGACCAGGGTATCATTATGACTACATTTAGGATCGTTGCTTTCTAAAACAAATGTCAAGTCAAAAGGTGTTTCTTGTTAATATGTCCATTGACAATTATGGAAACAACGTAGATTTAGTCAAGTGGATGCAAGTTGGTGATATGGAGAATGCATGGATGATGTTCAATCGTGTCAAGCATGTTGAAGGATGGACCACCATGGTGTGTCATGTTTATGACCTAATGTATTATGAAGTCATGATCATTACTATGTATGAATGCAATCAAAATACATGGAAGCCCAATGTGTCTTGTGGACCAAACTTAACAATGTTTTGTTCAAGTATGGAATCAGTGAAACCAATTTCAAAGGGTTCATGGCAAATAATGCATAGCAAATTGGAATGCCATTAAAATCATTTATGAGTAAATATCCCAATGTGAACATGGTTAACAAGGAATGAACTTGTTTATTCATTGGACTTTGTCACTTGATACACCAAACAATTGATTGCACTGAAGTTCCAAAATCAAAACAAAACATTGTGTTACAAAAGTATCACCTCTTTGGAAAACACCAATGTTCAATATGCTATAATTCAGTATTCCTTTGGGGTTGCTAATGAGCGTACAATTCACAAATTCAATAATTGGTTGAGCTCTTGTGTGCTAAACAACGGAGAGGATTCATAATACATGTAAAACTTCCTTTCAATATTTTATCAATTTCACTATGTATAACTTTTTCATTTCTTTTTGTCATGTAATATTTATATAATCTTTTACAACTACTTGTAGAAGTTCACAATGGAAGAACTTATAAACATATTGACTTGTAATTTTTTAGAGATGGTACATAACACTTGGTTTGGAATGTGAATTAACACTGCGAACACATGAAAGATGGGGAGAGTTCCTTCGGTCTTGAACAGGCCCTGGTAGAACCCACTACCACCTACCCAAATGGCAGATTAGCCAGGCTTACCAGGCTTGCTTGCTGGCCAGGTTCCGAGGGTACATGGGCCCTACCATAGTAGATGATCACTTACTTGTGCAACAGTCCCCTTAGGAAAAGCCCTAAAAAAGACGAGTCAGGCCCTTCTGTTTGGAATGTGCCCCCTTTTTGGGCTTCTTCACAGCTCAAGATGTCTCTTTAAAGTTTAAAGTGTACTTCAAGCTAGCAGAGTCGCATGGAGCATCTCTGCTTGCTTTTTTTTGATGCTCCTCAATCCTGGCAAATTATGGCAAATCTTTACACTGGGTAAGGCCCTTGGATTGGGTGTTACTGAAGTGAGGGCCTGTGTGCAAGGTAGGAGCCTGAGTGTTGCCCTTTGGTACCAGGGTTAGGGCTGCACTAGGCTCTAGCCTTGTGCAAGTGTGTGGTAGGAGCCAAGTGCTGGCCTTTGCTATCTGGGTTTGGGCTGCACTTGGCTCCAGCCTCATGTCGAGCCCTCCCTCCAATAACACCCATATCTATGAGCCTTAACAGACTATTTGTTCCTGGCATAACACAAAAAAAATGACACCCTAAACCCTAAACCCCTAAACCCTAATGGCAAACCTGCAACATTTGTTCTCAAGAAAGTGGCTGCATGCGCACCCAGTCTTCACTGCCAGTGTCACAACTGAACAAAACCCAGACCAAAACTCCAATACAAAGTTGACATGCACCAAAGGAAGGAGAGAGAAAAAGGAGGTGGCATCTACGGTGCATATAAACAAAGAAGCAGCCATAGAAGGATGTAGGGTTTAGGGTTTAATCAATTAGATCCATTTCAGTGCTTGCAACAAGCTGGGCTTTATAGAGATATTGAGAGAAATACACATTACCACACCCAGACAGAATGAGTACACATTTCTATACAAAAGTCGTAGGTGCAAATTTTGGAAATTGTTTCAAGAAGTTCCCCAAAAATGGGCTCAAATAGGCTTGCATTTCTTCACAATAACAAGAACACCTTGTGAACATTCCTCAACAAATATACAGCACCCAACAAACCGACAACAACAACGATGTGTTGGCAACAACCAATGACTTTGGATAGCATCATTGGCTTACATGAAGGAAAAATGGGAGTTTGCTAACCCGGATTCAATAATTTATCTTAAACATTGACTATCTGAATAAGTTTATTGATCTCAAATACATGTGTATTGGCTACCTAGTACAAAAGTAGAAACAACACCTTGTGTTTAGTTTAGTTGGAGGATATAAAGTCATATCATGAGGCTTTTCTCTAGCTAGGGACAATATTGGATTTTTCTTCAAATTTATAATCTATATTTTTTGGGGATTCTTAAACAAAGTATATATATTACTGTGAGTAGCCCAAAAGAGAAGACTACGTTATGTCTATTTTGAGAGTGACAAATGTTTGCTCAAAGTTTTATTTTAGGAGTGTGTGAAAGTGCGGTTTTTTTTTATAAAAATATTAAAAAATGGGTGGTGGACCAATCAAAGAGGTCCATCACCAAAAGAAAAGAAAAAAACTTGATGGTCCCCCCTTCCAACTAATTAATGGCTAACATAACTATTGAAACTAATATGTAAAGTCACCTTGACATTAAAGTTATCCATAAAGTCACTTTTGTCTATTTTGAGCTTTGAACCCCTCTTTGATCCCAATTGGAATGAAATCTCAAAATGAGAAAAAAAATTGAGTACCATTCAACAAAAACAGGGTGTCACTTTTACAATATTTCATTGAATATATATCAGTAAGTATAATAGTAATGGAGGTGTAAGTCAGGCAAATAAACAATTAGTGAGGACCAATTTGGGGTTTAAAAATAGTTTAGTCCCCTCTTTTTGTCTCGTATACTATTTTCATCCTCTCTTTTGATTTGGTCCCAATTTCAGCAAAAGAGGCTCTTAGTACCCTCAGTTTCAGGTACTTTACTTAGTACTTTAATGGATGACCCAAGAGAAAGGGGAGTTCTTCTTTCTTTAAATTAAAAAAATAAAAATTCATTAGATTTGCAGTCTGAACTCTAGACCTAGGTGTAGGGTAAAGCCTGGGGGGGAAGGGGGGATGGGTGTGGGTTCACAAAATAAGGGACCTAGGAGGAGGCAATAGCCAAGTCCAACTCAGCATTTTGGGAACGTCCCCGGTCCATTGACTTTACTCGTCGAAACCAAAGGCCAAAGGTTATCATAACCTAAACATACATAGATCATGAGCCATAGGACGGGGAGTGTTCTTACACCTATTCCTTAAGAGTGGGACATGTCTTATGCCTCCTAGGGATCTTACACACAAAAAAGGATGCATAAGACCCCTTCCCACTCTCGGGGAGTAGGTGTAATATTCCTCCTCTTTTCTAGGAGGGATGCGCATGCACATAAAGTGCCCTCCAAACGCACTAGGAAATTCCATGGAGTACTTTCCGTGGGCACACTATGTCCTTACTTTGTATCAACTTTAGCTTTATAAAAGGGACTTTGTTAGAACGACTTGTATTGCATAGGACAAGGAGAAGACCCCAAGAAGCATTGAGAGAGAGAGAGAGATAGAGAGAGTGGTAATGCTCAAAATTGGTGGTGGTCCCACACAAATCAAGCACCATGTCATGAGTCATGAAAGGAGTTATTAGTTAGAGGTTTTGTTTTGGGAACATGTTTTGTTTTTGCAAATTTTGGGTACCACTTGGACTTTGTTGTTCAAGCTCATGTGGGGAACTATATAACAAGCCCCTTTTGGATGTAATAGTGGGTGTCCTAGATGTGGTGCCATTGCAAGTCATGTGCACGATAGGGTTCACTTGATTACAGGATCAGACTTGGGTAAGGTAGTTGGCTTCATTGTATAGTACCATTGGTTGGCTTCATTGTATCATATCCTTGGGTGGCTTCATTTGATGGTACAGTGTACCCTTGTGGAGAATGCCATATTCCTTTTATAAATGTTTCACCACGACAAATCTAACATTTAACCCAAAATGTGGATCATATATGGTATGACATACGATGAACCTTTTTCATTCCCCTGGAGTCATCAAATATTACCCATGATTGTAGAACTTGTTGACATGTTGCATTGAGGTGTTAGGAAGCACAAGATCATTCTGCTTTTGGTCTTTGTACTTGAAGATACAAACTTGTGAATTCCAAACCCTAATCCATTTTCCAAACAAGACAAAAATGAAGTTGTTCGTGATATAGTTCCTTGGCATTAGAGTAGACCATGTCAACGACATATGTACATATGTGAGGTTGCCATTAGACCATGCCTAAGCGTAATATTGTGAGTAAAATCAGACTTATGAAGTAAAGCTGAAAACAAAGCTGAAAACAAGTAGATTGGAGAAGAAAAAGATTGAAAGCCAAAAATTAATTGTCACAAAACGAATAAAGACTCTAGTAGGCCTACTACCAATATTTTGGTACGAAGATGTTGAAGATTCGATAATTTGAGACACCTTACATGTGACAAGTAGTCCATTTGACAAAGACCCTGCTGTCCCGCACCTAGTATCAGATTTACAGCAGCCTTCTTCAAGCATCCTCTCAATCTCACCAATCTCCTGGCTGCCTGCAGAACACCTTGGATGTTCTCATCATGCAAAACCTAAATAGAATGCATTCTTCTCTGTGCACGAAGAACACAACTGCAGCACACAGGGCTTGCAGTTGGATGTTTATGTCAAACGGGGATCAGCAATGTCTTAGTATGCTGTATTTTCCTTCTGTAGTTCTTGGAGCACAATGCTTCCAGGTTCTAGCTATCCATATTAATGAAAGCGATCATAACTTAGGTAGGAATGCTTTCCTGAAACTACATGATGTGATGCCTTAAGGTTCACTTGTGAAACTCATTGTTTTGCAGTTCTAGAATATCCCTACAAGTAGATTATATAGTCTATGGAAATTGGTATGACAACTCACAATCTTCATGCCTTGTGCCTGATTATTCAAAGTGGGACATCAGAAGCATTCTAGTTTTCTCTTTGTCAGGTCCAGATGAGTATTGAATGATCCAGAAAAGTATGCTTGATTCATTATCAGCTGAAGAAGAACTCCAATTGTTTCAAAAGAGCTTGACTAATGTATGCTCAAGGTTTCGCATGAAGCAAAATTGAGGAGAATGGTGCCACATTGTAGTGCTTTTCTACACCAGGTACTCCTCCATCACAAAAGTCATCTGGAGATGGAAGATTGGTATCCACCACCCGAAACCATCGCCTGCCAGGTGGAGGTGTTGGCAAAGCAGCTTTCACAAAATAAGTATGTGCATTGAATGCTGCAAAAAGGTCTCCACATCCTGAGTGGCTGCCCTCATGCAGGGTAAAAGCGAGGAAGCGGCTCTCTGGGTTATCCCAGTTGTGTTCATGCCATGTGATGTCAGCATTTGTGAGAAATGATTGGCGCCCTAGGAGTGGATGCTCTCTGCGGAGCTTGATGGTCATGGCAAAAAACCGAAACTGGCTTTGCCGCTTCTCCTCAAGCCGTGACCATTGGAAATGGTTGATGTCGGTGTCAAAGCCATAGCTGTTGTTGTTCCCGTTTCGAGTGTGGCCATATTCATCTCCCATAAGAATCATTGGTGTCCCCTGGGATAGCATGAGTGCTAACTGAAAGTTCCGCACTTGCCGTTCTCGTATGGCATTTACAGCTGCTTCATTAGTCTCACCTTCCACCCCACAATTCCAACTGAAGTTATCGTTAGAGCCATCCTGCCCTCCTTCCCCATTGGCCTCATTGTGCTTGGAGTTGTAGGCCACAAGGTCATAGAGTGTGAAGCCATCATGTGCTATCACAAAATTGATGCTGTGAAAGGGCTTTCGCTGGTTGACTTGGTAAAGATCTGCAGATCCAGAGAGACGAGTGGCAAAAGCACCTTTCATGCCAGTATCTCCCTTTATAAATCTGCGAACATCATCACGATACTTGCCATTCCATTCTGCCCATCTATCCCAATTGGGGAACTTGCCCACAAGGTACAGACCTCCACAATCCCAGGGCTCAGCAATCAGCTTGCACCTTTCCAGTATGGGGTCTTGTGTGATTGCCCTCACAACAGGAGGACGTGCAAGTGGAGCCCCATCAATTCCACGACAAAGAATACTTGCCAGGTCAAAGCGGAAGCCATCCACATGGTATTCTGTGACCCAATGGCGTAAGCTGTCAAGTATGAGCTGCACCACTACTGGGTGATTGCAATTGAGAGTGTTTCCACAGCCACTGTAGTCACTGAGTTGTTTGTAGTTGTTTACATCTACCATATAATACACCAAGTTGTCAATTCCTCGGAAGGAAGTAAGGTAAGGGAAACGGTCATCACCTTCATTTGTATGGTTGTATACCACATCAAGTATCACCTCTATGCCTGCATTGTGCAAAGCACGCACCATCTGTTTGAGCTCATTTGAAGCAGCCACTGCACCTCCCCCATTGCTGGCATATCTGCTCATGGGTGCAAAGAAGTTAATGGTTGAGTAGCCCCATGTGTTCACCATGTGATCACGGGGATTTGGACGTCTCTGAAACTCAAATTCATCAAACTCAAACACAGGCAAAAGCTCAACAGATGTGATGCCGAGCTCCAGCAGATGCGGAATCTTCTGAATCAACCCTAAGTAGCTCCCCTGTGCACTTGACTCCACTTCTGAAGACTTGTCTGCTGTAAAGGCCCGCACATTCATTTCATATATAACTTGGTCCTTTTCTGCAATCGATGGCAGTTTGTACTCCTCGCCCCAATCAAATTCCTCTGAAAAAAAATCATACGTGCCAAGAAAACCTGACAGCTTGTGTTCTGCATCACCAAAAACACGCCTCCCTTCCACCAATTTTGCATACGGATCCAGCAACACTTTAGTGGGATCAAAGCGATGACCCTTCTCCCATCCTTTTGGCCCATCCACAAGGTAGCCATAGAGCACATCCTTCCATGGCAGATTCTCAACTAACAAATGCCAGACATTCCCTGTCTTATTTTTTTCTGGGTCAAAGACAACCACCTCTGTCGGTTGATCTGTAATTCCTGCATCCAAGTATCTGGTATACAAAATGGAGCCAAAAGGTTAGCATAATAAAACATAAGTTTGGAATCAGAAAAAGTAGCACAACATCAGAAAATCACCTTCTCAGGGATCAAAAGATTCAAGGAAGCAGAAACTCTGACCGCAAGCATGCGTGCACACATGCAATCCACATATCTGAAAATCGAGCTAAATTTAGGGTTTAAAAAAAACAATGTGATCATCAATCTCCTTGTCAGAGATCAAAAGGGTACATGGAAGAAGAAACCCTGAACAAGGTAAGCACAACCCCATGAAAGAAAGTCCAAAAAGAAAGCATTGGAATTTAGGGAATTGAAAGCCTTCTTCTCAGGGGGATTGAAAGATCCAAAGGAAACAGAAACTCATTCTTGCTGGAATGACATCGCCACTAACCAAAGAAGAAGTTCAGAAATTCTCTCATTGGAAGCCCATGATGATGATGATGATGAGCAACAACAACAAGTCACTCACTCACAAGCAGAGAGAAACGGCTGTGGCATGCTCAGAGAAGAGCGCGAAGTTAATGCCTTTGTCTGTTGGAGATGCACCTAATGGCGAAGGATGTCCTCGAGAGACGACGAATTGTTGTTGCTGTCGTCGTCCCTGTTCTGTGCTGTGTTGTTCGTCTACCAAGGCATCGACAACAAGCATTTGTCCACTGCCATTGGTCGCCTTCGTCGTCAATAGTACAACTCTTCTTCCGCTCCGTTGTTTTCTGAACAACTTGGTTGTTGCTTGCTTCAACTGCTTCATCACGATGCCCACGGCAAAGAGCCTCTCTCCTCCTCCTCCGGCGACACATCCTCTTGACATCATCGATACTGATCTATATGATGTAGATGCTAAGCGCGACTTCTCAGGAAGCTTGACATTTCTGTTGTTGCTCGTCTTGTGGAATGGAATGCACCGCGCCGAAGAAAGCTGTGTTGCATTCAATGCCATTTCAGTGAAAACTGTTTGCTACAACAATCCCTTTTGCTGCTTCTTCTTCTCAATTTGCTACTGTAAAGCTTCCTTCAAGCTGCTCTTCTTCCCTTCCTCCCGGCCTTACAAGCTCCGCCATACTTCTTACAAGCTCCCCTGAAACACCACACTATCAGCAAAACAAAAGTCCATACCGCAGAAGAAGAAGATCCATCCTCGGAGCTTCTTCTTCTTCCTTTTTCTCTTCTTGATCACTCGTTCTACGATATGTGGCAGTTCCTTGTTGGTTGCTTATGGGAAATGGTGTATGCAAATCGTGAGGCCACAATAAGCTCATCGACCAGAGCAGCAGCCTCCATTGCCAAAGGATGGCTCCCCAAAACAGATTATTTGTTCAGTAACACGTCCAAAATCGTCCAAACTGCGAGAATCCTTCTATCAAAGAACACTCATCAGAAGATTCTTCAGATTTTCTACCTGGAGTTCTTTGTTGCAGTGTGGAATACAATCTTTTGTAGCTCTTCTTCTTGTCGTGCACACAAGAGGCTTTCTGAAGCTTTTTCTTCATTTTTCTGGTGTGAAGTGAAGCTTACTGTCACAAGTGTTCCAGTGATTCTTAACTCTTCTTTCTGGAAACAAAGAAACTCTTGATCACAGCAAAAGAATGCAAGTGCCAAAAGATCATGTTCACATAACTCCAGCATCAAAGAAAAACATACCGGAAGAATCCACCTGACAGCAATTTGCTGTGTGCAAAACCACAAGTCAACACATCCCTGGAGACAAAGAACTCTTGATGGTAGCAAAGAGCACAAATGACAAAAGATGTTAAAACATACTCCAGCACAAAACCAAAGAGAAAAGACCAGACAAATTCCCACCCACAGCAATTTTTGTCCAGAAGAAAACATCAACAGAGAGAGCAATTTTTGGGATCATAGAGATGAACTACAATGGTGATGATGAAACAGAGGAAGAAGACATAGATTCTTTGCAACATAGAGTAAGGGCAGCATGTAGAAGATGATGATGAAGAGGAAATACCCCAAGAGTGAATAGATCGCAAGGTTGGATCTGGGATATGACTACAACCCTGGTCACTATGAATGCAATGGATGTCCTTTGTCTCTCTCTCCTGTAATACACTTTGACCAAGACCCTCTCAGATACTTATCAGAATCACTATGCATTTTCACACATATTCAGAAGTCCACAGAAATTCTTGCAGTTGAACCCCCCACATACACAGAGATCTCAACTGACCTTTTGTGTAAAAAGGAGAATACTTGTAAAATTCATCAGCTTTAGAAGTGCACTTCACAACTTCTTGTTTGATCTGCAACATCAATTAAAGGACACTGCATATCTTCTCCTTGTCTGCAAAGATCTATCAGATAACTGGCAGCTGCAAGGCACTCTCCATTTCACTTCTATTGAAAGCAGTACATACATGGACAATGTCTAGAGTATATCCTGCTACCTTTTCTAGAACTATCACGAGGTCAAAATGCCAAAACAAGTCAGTCTGTGTTTTCCATGTGGATCCACTGAGGTTGGCTCCCTTGCACAACTTGTTCAGGGTGTCCAATACTTTGAGAAAACCACATTCTTACACAATTTCCTAAAACAATTAGGCAGGATACACACTGGTGTTCCTGCCTGTAGTCATCCAAGGGATAGACAGTCAAATGAAGCTTGCAATTCAATGGCATGAAGCTAATTCCACTTGCAATAACCAAGCCAACAGCTGCATGCAGCACTAGAAGAGTTGGTCATGTACAAGGTAGGTGAAGAGGCAGGCCCTAAAAGGAACACAAAGCCTCCCAATCCTGCAATGAAGGAAAGAGGCACCACTGCATACCCACACAGCAGCAGCATATAAGATTTCCATTACAGCATTATGGACATCTCATAAACCTTAGATCTGGATCACGCAAAAGTTCATTATGTCCCAGGCTCTGATCTGCATCAAAGTCCCTACTGACCACAAAAGTAAACAAAACTGCTCAATCCCACCAAATAGAAAGAGGCACTGTAGCATGCCTAAACACAAGCTCATAATAAGACAGCAGTCTCCAGCTATCTGGCAAAGTCTAAACCTGAATTTTGAACCTTGTGCCCCATTAGCCTGTTCCTTATGATGTCTGGAATGCTAGGATAAAGTTGATGTGTATCCAAGTCTCAAACAACATAAAAGTGACAAAGTAATTGCACGATTAGACTGAGTCTCGTGTACTATAAAGAGAGGAGAAGACCTGGACCATAAGGGGCTGTAAAGGCCTGTCCCAGAGCAGGCAAGCCCATCACATTGCAAAACACATGTGCCACCAATGGTGCCATCAGATGCCCTGTGTCACAGCCAACCCCACACCCCCATCCCTCAAATAAGCACCTTTCATCATCACTAGGACTCATTGATCCACAGTGAAAACAGCAACAACAACCTGAATATTGCTTCAGGTACAGAACAACCCTGAACTCTAACCCTAACCCTGGTGCAAAGAGGGTCACTCTCTCTGTATTCAGGCAGAGAAGTTATTGTACTTTACTCCGATGTGAAATCCTATACCTGTCCGAAGAAAAAGGAAGGTTGCATACCACCCAAAGACAGTGGTGTAGCATAGTTGGATACCTACAAGTCAAAAATCTCAGGACTTCAGTAACACAAAACAGAATTTCGAGTCCTAAAATCGGATTACAACAGAAAAAACAGTCTTGTTTCCAAATGATGAATTTGTATGCCACCACCCACAGCAATCCTACAGATTCAAAAGATTCCAGAGCTTTTTTTTCATGGAACACAAACAATAATAAGTAAGGATTGACAATGATTGATCTGAGTTGCTCAGTTATCACATCCTACTTCCAGTCCTTGTAAGAATGGGACATACCCACAATGACAGCAGCAGTTCCTTTATCATGTTTCTCTTGGTGCACCAACTCCCAATAACGATGAATGTGGGCTGCCACTCCAACAACCCCTTCCAATTTGGTTATCCTGTTTGAAAGGTCATATTGATGATTCAGACTTCGTTGACTCAGACTTTGTTGATTCAGCAACAAATATCATTAATGAGCACCAATTGCCTAGTAAGGATCAGATATTCCAACTATCCATAACTGTCCCAGATTGGATGTTCAGATTGTATGCAAAATCATCAAGACTAAAATCACTGCAAAATCAGCCCACTAAAATCAAGACTCAGACTAAATATCAGGAAGTTACTACTATATATACAAGTGATATTTACTTCAGCCTAACAGTACCACCACATAGATCAGTAGCAGGTGTGAAAAGTTTCCTGCAAAGAATCTTTGCATGTATAATGACAAATTTAACAGTGCTTCTGCACTGCAGATTGCTTCAACAGGGGCAATATCAATATCAGCACATTGTTTGGCCTTCTTGAACTGCTCTTCAAGAGGCCACCACAATCATCAAATCTAAAAATGGGAAATGACTCTCACCTAGGCTGAAGAATAGAGGACACAGAAATACAACAGAGAGAGGGTTGAATCCTCCACACAACAGCACTGGTGCCATACATGCTCGAAACACCCACTCCTCTGTGAGAGGTGCCTGTCCAAACCCTCCTTAAGTGGGTCATTATCACAATCATGATCCTCAATGCAGGTAGATGTAAGCTATTTCCACGAAAAGAATCACTAGGATGGAAAAAGCATGCCAACTGTTTGTTATATGGCTTCCATGGAAAATAGAGCATGCCACAGTTTTCTACCTTCACAACCTTTAGCAATGACTTCATAAGGAAGAATTGGGACAAGAAGAGGGGAAAGAAGGCATCTCATGGCCAGAACTGACAATAAACAAGAGCAGATGAAAAGAGCAGGACAGTAATGTGGAGAGAGGGGAAAAAAACAAAAACTTTATGGTGATGACAAAGGAGGCACTAACCACCACATAGTTTCTCCATGCCAAAATGTTAGACACCAACGTATTGATATTCTCCACGAGGTTGGCAAGAGAGTTCACAGACCACCCAGATGCTTCAGCCTCACTATAGGGTTGGGCACATTGAGTGAAGGAATCAAAAGCTGCCATAACCAGGGGGCCGAGATACAGCAGGGCTGTCAAGAGCAGAGGATAAATAGTTGCCTGCCACTGAGAAGGAAAGAACCACACACACAAAGTGCAGGACAGACATAGTCGTAAACAGAACCTTTCTTACTTCTAAAAAGCCTGACCACAGCTTTTGTGCAGACAATCAACAGAATGCAGGCTGAAAACAGGGTTTTGGGAAGAAGAAGGCTGTGGAACCACAGAATAGAATGATGATGAGGAGTTTCATGTTGCATCAACAAAGGCAGGTGGAATGCACATCCCTGCAAATGAACTTCCCCCTGGAATCTTTGTGGTTTTAATGAACTGGGGGTGGGAATGGTACTCCAGTTCAAAACACATTTCACACATTGCAAACCCACCAACCAGCTCTTTTTGCCATGCAAATGATGTTCAATTTACCTATGCAAATCTTCTTCCATATTTGAACTCAGGTTTCCTCAGATAGGTTCTGCACTTTGAACTATCACATTGAAACTGAATCAATGGTGCAAATAGAAAAGCACTGATGCGAAGAGTGTTTGCAAACCATAGTTTTCAAGAGCAGGGACACAAACCAGATGATTGGTGCAAAGGCCAAACACAGAAAGCAAGTAGTTCAGGTTCAAGCTCTGACGTCCTTTCACCTGGATAAAGAAAAATCCACAATTGAACAGAGTTAATATTACCTGTATGCTAACTATGTGAAAACAACAAACATGTGTGCAGATTTCTGAAAGGGTGCAAATCTTCATTTCATGAACAACTTGCACTCTTCTAAGTATGGAGCTGCAAAACCAACTCTTCCATTCTCATGAGCCAAAACCCCCAAATTTTGACTCCATGTAACCCTTTTTTCTTGCTCCAGGTTGTTTGTTGCAACAGCTTTGCTCAAAACACAACTAACTCAATTTCTCTCACTAGCTCAATGTGTTTCCATACAGATTTATCAGCAACAGCTCTGCACAATCTACTTCTTCTTCCTTTTATCCCTTTTGCGTCTTCTCGGAGTTTGTACCAAAGCCCGCCTACCTGTTCTCCTCCTCCTCGTACTTCTTTCTCAACATTGTTTCTATGCACAGTTTGTTCACGGCCCTAAATCTTACGTGAAACAGAGTGTAGGCAGCGCATCAAAACGGAGGAAAACCATGGAATAAGACGGAGGAATTCCTGCAAATGCATTATCAATTACTACATGAATTTTTTTTTTAAAGTACGAAGAAAAGAGAAAGTGTGTTTGTGCTTACGGGGAGAAGTGAGAGGCAGGCGACGGCGGCAAGCGCAGAGGCGACGATTGACCAGAGAAAGCGACGAAGGTAATGAGCATTGATGGAGCGAGGGGGCGGCAGACGTAGAACGACAGAAGGCACATACAACGAACCTACATAAAGCACTGCCATCGCCGCACAACCCGCTATTGCGACCATCCCCTGGCGATTTCCTCCTCCTCCTCCTCCTCCTCCTCCTCCTCCTCCTCCTCCCCCGTCATCTCCTACGGTCGATGCAGCCGTGAGTGCCATCAGAAAGCGATCTAACATTGGAACCACAGTAACGCAGTTTGCGGATCACAACGAGGAACACCAAAGTGAAAACCGACGAAAATCAGCTCCACTACGATTCCTACTCCTGCTCCTCCTCTCTCCTTATCATCTCCTCCTCACCTAGTTCACGGATCTCATGCTTTTCACGATGATGAGGATCACCTGTTTCTTCCAGCCTGCTGAAACCGCCACCTTCGTTCACCAAAAAAAGATAAAAATTGATTTACAGTTACAATCTGTTGTTGAATGGTTTGTTTCATGTCCTTCTTCTGCTTCTCTTTCTCCTTCTGCTGTCTGTGATTGTTCTTCCCTGGCACGCCTGGGAAGAAAACAATCGGACAACAGCTCTCGGGAGTTATCGCGTGCGGGCAAGTCCTGTAGAAAGCTGCAAAGCCCTTTGCAATTTCATCCGCTCTGCTCGTCGTTGTTTCGTTAGTTGTGTCTTTCATTCGTTCGTTTTTCGTTCATGCGCACATGGGCTACATTTGCTCGCAAGATCACTTCCGTCACATAACAATCAACTCGTGCTAGTTGTGTCTTTCATTCGTTCGTTTTTCATTCGTGCTAATTTGGTGGAACTTTGGTGCATTCCGGACTCCAAAGTTGGCAACTCAATGAGTTTTCAAGTCTCACTAAATGGCAGAATTGGCTGATACTGCCAATTCTAATATTCCTCCCTCTACCTTGTTACGTAATGACCAACCTATGCTGATTATGGACGTTCTTCATTCTATGGAACTATGGTGCAGTCCAAAACCCAGAGCTGCAAAATTCAATGAGTTTTCGAGTTCCCGTATAATGGCAAAATCGGCCACTAACTGCCAATTCTGGATATTCCTTACCTCTGTCTTCTACCTTGTTACATAACGACCGACCTGTGTTAGTTTATAACTAGGGAACATGGCACATTCCGGTAGAAATTCGCCTTGCCAATTCCAATCTCTAGACTCTAATCACAACATTACACCTTGGAATGGCAACCCTAAACTTCCGCAGTTTTCCACCTCTTCTTTCCACACTGGAAAACAGGGCTCCGCACTGGGACGCTGCAGATGAGAGCTTTGTTATCCACAGGAGGGGGAGAGAGAGAGAGAGAGAGAGAGAGGAGAAGGAGAAGAGGAGGAAGAGAGGGTGGGAGTGTAGTTTGTGACTCAGCCAATCGCTTGCGATGGCCACTCAAGCATTAGTAAGCTGCTCCTGCACTAGTGTGTCAGCCAAGGAGCAATTGGGTTCTGCATTTTGGGGAGCACCCAGCAGCAGCAACAACCCCATCATCAGTGGTAGTGGATATGATGATGCGCAAGTGCGGTGCTTCGGAAGAAGGGCCAGACCGCCACTACCCGGGGTGCGGATGGCCATAAGCAGGAAAAAGAAAGAGGAGACAGTGGACAGGGCGAAGCAGCAGCTGGAAGGTGCCTATTTGGTGGCGGGGATTAAGTATGCGGGCCTTACTGTGAAGCAATTTCAGCAACTGCGGAAATCGCTGCCACAAGACACCACTCTTATGGTCGCCAAAAACAAGCTCATTGGTAGCGGTTTTCCCCTTCACTGTCTTCTTAGACTGCATTGGTTTTGGACACAATCCATAAAATCCCGCCCAAACCCATAAATCTCTCTCTATCTCGAGTTTTTTATGGGTTGTGTCCATTTCGTTCCTTCTGAATTTTATATTCACTACTAGTGTTGAATTGATTTTGCTGCAGTTTGGGGTTCTAGAACTTCAGATAGTCTGGGCTACATATGTAGGAAAATTTGGGGAAAAAGAAGAACAGTGCACCTCCTGGACAACTCACCTTGGTGAGGTAATGTGTAGATGAGCCCATGGATGTCAAAAAGATAGATGCAGCATGTTTCTCACTGTGGTCTTCTTCTTGAGGAAACCCTAGTTTATAATTCTTGGGATGCACAAAAAGCAGCAGAATTCTGTGTGAAGTCATCTGTTGAGACATGAAACTCAGACACTCAGCAATTGAGAACCAGAATTCTTTGCTGATTTTGAAAGCATGCAGTAAGCTGGAGCAATGAGAGTGGAATGGGAGATGATGAGTGCAGGATACAATGGCTTCTGCCACTTCTGGGTTATGGCTGAATTGAGCAATTATGACATTGGTCTGCTATTTGCATCATTGATACAGGGAAGGCAATTGAGGGTACACGGTGGGAGGCCTTGAAACCTGCTTTGACAGGCATGAATGCTTGGTTATTTGTGCACACTGAGGAGATTCCTGCTGCCTTGAAACCCTACCGCACATTGCAAAAGGAGTTGAAGCTTGAGAACAATGACTTTTCAGGAGCTGTTTTTGAGGGCCGCTTTTATTCACCAGAAGAGTTCAAGGCACTTGAGACAATGCCAACAAGGGCAGATTTGTATTCCAAGCTGCTGGGAACACTCAAGAGCCCATCCTCAAACCTTGTTGGCACTTTGCAAGGTCCAGCTCGCAATCTCGTGTTCACACTCAAGGCCTATGTCAAGAAGCTGGAGGAGGAAGCTTGAAGTCCTGGTTAGAATTGTGATCTTTCTTCCTTATCTTTCTCAGGCTTGCTCATCCTCTCTAGAAAGTCATCTTCAAATTCAAAACTCTAGCGCTTGATCCTGAGAAGTTGGATCACCCATGGAGAATCACCCTCAACAATGCCTTCTTTCTAGGGTTAGATCCCTGCTAATCAAATCTGTTCGCTGTAAAACTACTATGTAGTGGGACTAGGCAGTGTTCTTTTTGGCAAACACAATTGGAGATTGATATCTTGCTGTAATCTTCATCTTCCCTGGAAGAACAACCTTGCTTCCACTGGAGAGCCTGTCTGGAGTTTGCAGCCCTAGTCTATTTTTTCTCTTCAACTTTAGAGCTGTTCTTGGGCTTCCAAACCTTGGAGAGGGACAGTGTGGATCAATATTTCTGGTTGTAATGTCTTGAGAGGGGAGGCATACCTAATTGAGAGATCTCTTCAGTGGAAGCTGGAATCTGCTCAGCTGAAGGCCAGCAGGTCTGCTTTTTCACTTACCAGATTTTGATAATGTCAAATTGCAAATGCTCTCTAGTCTCAAATTTACGTTCTGCCAAACATGGGTTTGTATCATCTAGCAGTCAGTGCTGGGGACACTGCAAATGATGGTAAGCTTCAAATGATCATGAGACATAGGCTTGATTGTTATTGAATTTGAAAGTGGTTACATGTCAGGTAGGTTGGGTCATATTGCAAACAAGCAGAAGGGTAGTGCCAGGATTTGTAGCATCCAGCTTGTTGCCTTATTCTCTCAGGTGGTCCAGAATCTGTGGTATATGTCAGGTTAAATGACTGACATATTCTGGTCTGCAAAGAGCCTAGTGTTAAAAAGTACCATGTGTGATAGGTTTTTGGAAAAACGACACTTTTGACACTAGCTTAAATTGGTGATGTGAAATAGCTTCTTCCTTCCATATTAGGTATTCTTTGCTTTAAGAGATGGGCTACTGGCTTTCTAGTTGGTGATGAAACCCGATGACTTTTTTGTACTAGAGAGTGGGGAGAGAGTGGGCAAGTCCTAGTTTGTGATGAAACCCAATGGCTTTTTTGTACTAGAAAGTGGGTAGAGAGTGGGTTGTAGACCGTGGATTCTGCCAGGTAAGCACGCCCTTGGTGAGCCTGTTTAGGGCAATCCTGGGCTGTGCACACCCAGCAGAATCTGCTGTCTATAGGGAATGCCAATGGAATGCCAGAGACTGAAAGGGGGGAATGCTGTGGAATGTGTCAGCCATAAAATCAGCAAGCTGGGCAGATTCTGCAGCAAAGAGTGGAAAAAAGAGCAGAATCAGCAAGCCGTGACTTCAACAGGCTGAGTTGCATAACTTGACATACATATGTACCAGAAAAAAACATAAAAGCAATGAAGTAGACATAGGATTGAAACCATTTTGAATCATTGAATGTCATGCACATGTGTTGTCCTCATCAAGTGCCATTGCAATGACATACATTCACTTCAATCTGACCAAGTTTGTAAAATTCCAACCTAAGACTGCATTGAGAAAGCTTCGATCCTTTGATACCCACCCCCACCAAAATCTTGCCCAAAAAACCCCACAAATCAACATGAAGTCCACAACATCCCATCTACACATCCTCCCTAGTGACCATCATAGGAGCTCACTTGCTTAATCAAATTTTATCAACTTCTGAGAATCCCTATCACTGAGGGTGCCCTCATTGCATCTGGCATCGGAAGCATTGGGGTGCCCAACTCCATAGTCATTCATACTAAGATTGGTTAACTTGCAAAGAGCAAAAGTTGAATCAGAATTTTACTTGTCAATGATTCCTGGGACATTGAGAGACCGGTACTTAAAAGTCAAGTCCTCAGAAGGATGGAAATAAAGTTTGTAATTGTTTGAAGAACTCAAAGTCCCCACAGACCACTTTTGCGCTCTCTCAAGCCAACTTTTTCTCCATTTCCAATTTGTACTATGGAATGGGTGTGGTACATTATTGTACTATGGTAGGGCCTATTCCACCTAGGAACTTGTTGAGCTCGTGAGCATTCTGTAAGGTGGTGATGATCCATGACAATGTCTGCGAGGACCCATTCCAAAGTGTAATCGGTGTCTCTATAGATGATTTGCATTATTGAAAATTTTATGTGCATAAGATATTAGCAGAATCTGTGTTGTACTTTTCCTTTTTCCCATGAGTAGTTGTGTTTCTTTTCTTTCAAATTTGTGATGTAGCTGAAGTGGCGATTATAGATAAGTCAATTTAGCCAAATTTGGCTATAAAATATGAAAGTGAAAAAAATTTGAGCATTGTTATATAGGGTTTATTCAAGCACCTACTGGAACTTAATGATATGGAATCTGGAGATGTTTTTAATGATTTTTTATTTTTTATTTTTTGAAATTTAGTGAGTAATAAACTGTAGAAACACCTTTCATTTTGCTATTTTGGAAAAAAAAATTCATCATTTGGTGAAAATTCTCCAAGAAACAACATCAACCTCCCTAATACCGAGGGTTCAATTCCTCTAGATTTTAGGATAAGTATATGTGTGCTTTCCTTACTTTTAACCCAGTGTTGGTAGGTTCCCAAGTTTAGAACTTTTAAAACATGGGTCCAAGCTTAGATTCTTATGATTGTGATTTGCATAAGCACCCATTTGGTGGAATTGGCTCAAGAATCGAATTATGGAACTAACCTTTGGCTAAAACCAAAACCAAAACTTTGAAGTTTAAGAATGTTCTATCCTAATTTTCTCTAGGAGCAAGGTTAATTTTATGATTTAAACCTATATTTTGCAAAATTGGTGTCAGATTTATGAAAGTTTTAATTCAAATAGACACTTTGGATCTCAAGTGGATGTCTAACCTTCTACCACTTTGACCCAAATCCCTTTGAAGTATGTTTTGGTCATTGAGTCAAATCTAATATGTTAATTTTAAAAGAGGTTTTCCATATTGAACATTTCTTCTTCATTGTAGTAAGAATGGTAGGTATATATATACATGGGTATGTAAAGTATTTCAATTACGATTTTTGAGGGGAAATAAATATTTATTAAATTTGTACGAGTGTCACCTCCTTTTGTCACCACTAAGAATTTTTCTATATGTACTCTAATCAAAATGGGAGTTGGTGATTTATGTTCCCTCCTTACCACAATGTGTCTCTTGTTCTCTACTTTCTGAAACTAGTTTACCAAGTAGATGCATATCATGCATACATTATACTTAGCTCTAGAGTAATTGTTGTTGTGATCAACCTTCAAACCATAGACTTGCAAATCCTTACCACGTTATTGTACACTTGATCACTTGAAAGGTTAGATCTTGTTCATGACTTGTTGTTTTTTATTTTCTCTCTTTAAATACATCGGGATTTCTTTGGTTCTAGACCTTCTCATTAATCAAATGTATTTTGTTTCATCAGAGCTAATGCTATTAGTTAAGTGCAAAAAATTGGTGTGTTTTAAGGATTGAATCATTTAGGTGTCACAATGAAAGTCTAAGGAATAGGACTAGATATCCCTCTTTGCAACACCTAGAACACCCCAACTTTATTCTACAATCCATTTATCAAAAAACCATCGCCCAACAATTTTTTTGTTGTTGCACATTTACATACATATGAAATAAAAAATCTCGTCAACTTTTTACTACCATCTCTCTTCTCTTCCACACACCAAAAATATACACATTTGTCCTTTTTCATTTGTAAGCATCCTTCATATCTAGCCAATTACTAGCCTTTGTCTAGAAAATCCCATGACTAGCCCAATTCATAGATAGTTGGAAATTTTGAATTCCTCATAATTACAAGCCACCAAAATTACCCCGTGTGTTTCTAAGCACTCATCCCATGCAAATCACTTGAGGAAAAAAAAGCCAACATTGAATATCTAAAGGCTTCTATCATCCGAGAAAAATTACAACATGTGTTTTTTTTCGTCACATGACCACCTTCAAATATAACTTGTTGGCTTTGGTATCAAATAGACCATGATGACAAATAAATCCCATTTGAAACTTAGGTTAACATAAAATGGTAGAAGGCATTACCATTCATGAAAGATACCATCCATAAAAGCATGTATTGCTTCTATCTTCATTATTTACAAATCAACCCTTAAATGATGGTTACGACTAGTGTTGGGCGGGTATGTCAATTTCAAGGGTGCTTGCAACATAATATGTTGTATATATATAGTCTTATTCAAGTCGACAATTTTGATCCAATAGCAAATTTGGCATAACAATGATTTTATGGCATGTTAATGGTATGTCAATACATTGGACATTTTGCAAAATATTACAATGTGACATTAAAAATGATTCTCCTTATCTTATAACTATCCTCAACATACCAACTAGATATTTGTTTTAAAGTAGTTTCAATTTGGACATCTGATATGAACATGAGTATTCACATCCTTTTGAAATGGACATATTGGGCAGATTGATTGTATAAGAACCTACATGTTTTGGGGGGGGGATCTCAAGCATGAATATGAATAGACAATAAACTCATACCAACTCTTGTGTGGGATAAGCATTCAAGTATCAAATATTCACATTGAGACAATGTTGCTAGAAAATGGCTTGTTCTCAACATGGGCCCAAGGCAATCATTTATTGTTCAATTTTGTAATGGAGCCTAAGTGGCAAGCGTCCCAAAAACAAATTCACATAAAATGGTGACACTCTTATAAAGACCATTAAAACAAAACCACCTAGCATAATACAAGATGTGATAAAGAAAGAGCGGAAAATTAATCATCCAATTTATTAACACAAATCCCTAATTTTGAAATGTTTTAATGAACTTGACATACATATATCTAGAAACACAAAAAACTTTTCACACACAATATATGCAAAAAATATATTAAAAGAGGAAATCTCTAGGTATGGGTAAGTGTAATGGTAATGTTGGTGGAAATTAATAACAAACCCAAGTAGGCATTGGCTTTTTCATTAAAAAAATCAGTCAAACAATTCCATTTTTACATACCAAGGTGCATACCCGAATATATACCTATCAAAACCCTATATATCACACCAACATTGATCATGATTTAAGGCCTTCAATTGATTAATGGAAAAACTATATTTTACCTATCTCAAGGCCAACTTGATTAAATTGTTGGAAGTAAAGGGCCTTGTGAACAAATCGGACCTCTCAATGGCTAGTTGAATACAAATTTCAACATGTAATCTTTGAAGATGCAATTTGCCGAATTGAAAGAAGATGATTAGGAATGATGATCTTTATCAGTCTTTGATAGTATAGTCAAAAGTTTATTCAATGAATCTTGATGGTTGTGAGTTTGCTTGGGACATTTTAATTATTTTTAAATGTATTTTTTGATTTTTCTAAAGAATTATTGGAATTCTTAAAACAGGAAAATTCCCATGTATATCTTTCCATATGTAACATTTTGGCAACATGATATGGATTTATATAATGTTATGTATAATTTAACTCTATGATAGCATCATTGATTTGGATATCTCAACAATGTCCACTTGAATCACAACCTTAAATTTTGATTTTTGAAAAAGATTCATTGTAAAAGCAATGTTATTAATTGTAATAGAATTTTTTTTTTTTGAAAATATGTTTGGTCTTGGGTGATTCATTCAAGAAAGATGCACACACTTTGAGGCATGCAATGTGTGATCTTTTCTTGAGACAAGTAACAATTTGTCGTTCATGAGTCTTGTACATGGGTAGGAGTTAGATCTATACCTTTTTATAAAATAGATTTCAACACCATGATATCAAATGATGCATCTCATGTGAAGATGGTCCAAAGACCTTTTATTGGACGAAAAAGGGCAAATGTTCCTAAATTATATTACTTTGATATGTTTGGTGATAGAATGTAGTTTCAAATCTTTTTAATGTAACCATATTCATTTATACCAGGAAGATGATTACTTTGTATTTTTTCAAATTTGTAATGCACAAAAAAGGTGTACAAAGATATGTCTTTTACAAATCATGATGTAAATTCACAATTGTTAAGCCTATTTGACATCCATCAAAATTTTGAACATTCAAAATATGATGCAATTGTATATTTTTCATCCTTTTCACATATCTATGTAGTACTTGATTAGATTTGGCAACGGAGTGCCAAATGATTCATACATTCATCATATTTTATTTAACATATAATATAATATCTTCCAAGTTTTTGAGTAGCATTATGAAATATATGATACTTTCAACATGAATCAAGAGATCAATATTTTATTCTTGTTTTTTAACTTCTAGTTCATCATTGTAGATTTTTAGGGTGGATGGCAATTTAGGATGCGTGAAAAGATTTGTGCTATTGAAGATGGATGAAAACTTTAATTAGTGATTTTTTTATTAAACTTGATTCCAAAGCAACCTTGTGTCAAATTTGACATCTACACAATGATATCCACCAAACATTTGCACCCATAGTACCCCATTTATCGACAAAGTTCAAAGCCATATTATTGACCAAATGAAATATGGACAACTATGAAAACTAAAAAGAAAAATGAAGAATACATGCTTGTGATGTAGAGCTTATATAACCCTTATGTTTTCAAAACTTTTGACGCTAGGAAAATTAAAAATTGAAAATTTTAACGTTTTGGGTAACACATTTTTCAAAGAAACGGAAATTTTAAAATTATTTAATTATCACCAAATCTAATGAGATACTACAATCCTCATAATGAATTTTTTTTGGGTTCTCAAACTTCATTCTTATTAGGTTATATTAAGTTTTAAATGGTAAGATTCTGTAGTCATGTGTCTGAATTTAACAATTTGAACAAGAATGATACGTGGTACAAATAGAAAACAAGTTTTCATAATTTTTAGGGTTCATGCATTTCAATCTTAAATTTTAATTAACATAAAAATTTGTGTTGAATTTGAATTTCTATTGCCATTTATTTACATTTCAATTTCTATCACATTCAATGTTGTTATTGGTGCATACAAGATAATCCCTTGTTGAAAATAATAACTAATAAACATGAATGAGTTAAAAATGTTATTAGGTTCCAATCTTGCAGTGGATCTTACCAAGCTTGGATCTTATTTCTCCTCTCCTTTAGTCATTACATATGTTTATTTAAGGTACACCACCATAACTTGGCGTTATGTGTGTTGTTTTAAAGTTATTCATGCTTTTGCTAAACCTAATGAGGCGGGATCGGGTAAAAGACAAGGGCAGGGGGGGGGGGAGATGGGCCAAAATTGTTAATGCATTTGTTCCAAGGGCTTCACCATGCGTAAAGACCTGTTATGATTTTTATTTAATTTTTCCCATGACATTTTGGGGGGGGGAATTGGGCATTTCAAAAAATGTATTTTCAAGTGTAATTATATTAAACATTTTTTAAAGAAAATGTCAGTAGCCTAATATCCAATATATATATATATATATATGAAATATTTTGACTTGTGAATACACAAATGGAGATACTGGTATGATGGGAGATTATGAAATACAATTATCTCCATTACGGCGGAGGCTCTATTATACTGGTTCCAAGGTTTGCAATGTTAAACCTGGGGTTTAAGTTTTTGTGACTTGGATCCCAATCGATGTTGTTTTGATGGGATTGACACAAGAACTGGATTGTGAAACTAATTTTTTTTTGTTAGGACTGGAATTGAAATTAGAACTTTGAAAATAACTTTTAAATATAGGTTTAGATTATTTAGGCAGGCAAGTAGAACTTTAAATTTTCTTTTTTTAAAAAGAGTTGATAAATAAATCAACTTTGTAGATAAATGACTAGTTTTAATCAATTGTAGAACTCCATACCTACCTCTACAGATTTTGTTGGAAAATTTTATGTCTATATTATATCTTTAATCTTGGGAAGTGCTTAGTGTACATGGAACCGTTGGACCCTGTTTTCAAATCAACCTGGAGGTTCATGCATTGAAGAGATGTGACAAAAATCAAAATTGTGAGGTTTAAAAATTTGAAGATTTGTGTCGAGACCCTCGCTCTAGAGAATCTACTTTAAAAACAATTTAGTGTTTAAACCAAGACCAAAGATACTCTGAAAAAGGAAGACCCACTCAACAATGGTTATGACCCATGTTGATCAGATATTCACCTTTGACTTGGTCGTTGACAAAAAAGGTTTGGGACAAAATAATATCAAATAATTTTATCTGTTAGGTCAAAAATTAACTCAGAACCAACTTAGACCCAGCTCGAACTAGTATCAATTTTCTCAAGACACTATTCAGCAAATATTGCTTTAATAAATAAATTAATACACTACTTATATCATTTAACGGTCATCAAAGCTTCATGTAAGTAAGCTTATTGGTCATTTTCTTAAAACACAATGCTTTTACAAGTGTGACGACATTTGTGGAAAAAAACTTAGGTCATTAATTAACACATGAGCCTACCCTAAAAAAACACATCTTAGGCCCCCATCTTCTATAGTCGTGAACTTTGTTGAATAAAAGGAGGCGTATATTGCTTTGCCTTCTGACGAAATACACTTTACCCATATGGTAGTCTCCCATATTTTGTTTCATCGAATGTTTGGCTTCAAAACATTTGAGATAACTTGTTAAGTATTTTGGATTGTCAACCAGTTGTAACGGGTAGTAGATATAGTGTCAAAAGGAATTGGGCATAATGAATATCTGGACTAGTAAAGAGATCATTTACAAGTGTTGGTGTGAACCAAGATTTTGAAAGGCAATCTTAAAAAGTTTCAAATTGAACCTTTTTTTGTGTGAAGCTAATTGCATTGCAACCTTGCTACTTGGGTCATCTCTACGAATCTGTTAAGAGCAGGTCCACCCAGACCACTCATAAGTGAGCCTCTCCCAGACTCTACCACATCCAAAATAGTGCACAACTCCAGATGTCGTGAATGCAAATGTGGGTTGTGAAATAATAAATGTATTTTTTGCTTTTCTAAACCTTAAAAAACTCATCCAATTGCCAACATGATATCAAGTACATAACTCTTTCCCAACTCAGCACAGGATTCTTTGTCAAGGCACGTTGCACAAGACCCACTGTGCAAAAAGCTTGTGTTGTTTCATTCACTAACATCTAACGTCAACATCACATCATCATTATGTGGTTCGATGAATTGGGTGAACAATATTTGTAGCAATGGTATACAATTTTTCATGTATTTTCAACTTACAATCTACGATCCAATTCACCAACTCACAACTAACACTAGTGCACACATTCAGTGTGCACCACACTACATGTGTAAACAACAATATGGATTGCATGTACTTCTTTGTTATGTTAGTTTTTTCGGGGTGTAATTTAACATTGAATCAATACTGCAAGTGGTTGCAACATAGTCATGGTTGCTGTGCATGTGTTTTGGGTCCCATGTCTGAATCTAACCCTAGGCCATGTTTGATATGTATTATCTACAAACAAGTGGACTACATGCTGTATTTCCCCCTTTTCTTTTATAACACCAAGTCAAAAGCCCAAGTTATGGAAAGCATAGTCCCCTTGCCCATGCTTGATGTGTTCAATCCATTGCTGGGTCATAGATTCCATGAGCTACCCAATATTGGATTTTGAACACATAAACTAGAAGCTTAAGTACCATGCAAATTCCATTCTTTACCTACTCTAAACCCTAATCCTATATAATATTTCTCTACTTCCATTGGTAGTGTGAGAAGAAAGTAGAACCAAGATTATTGACAGAATTCAATATCATAAGATGTGGATTACTATTTCGTATTACCATGATTCCACAAATTTCTTATGCTGGAAGGATGTAAGTTAAATGTTAGAAAGATAATGAGGATGCATTAGGTGTGTGGTTCAAACTATTTCACAATTTTGGTGAGCAATTTTCAGTTATGAAACAGTTCAGAGTTTGAACCAAACTAGAGGGACAATTTTATTTCCCCCCATTTTCTCATTAAAGTTTAGAGGGAATAGAAGATTGAATTCTCAAACAAAGCTACTGCATTTGTGTGATCTGTTTTTGTGGGGGAGAAACTTGTGCGACTGCGATAACATATCCTGTCACTAGGAAAAAGGAAAAAAAGAATTATCATCACCAGAGTTGAAACCATTCAGCTTTTCCCATTCAGTATAAAGTATTACAGATTGAGTAGATTCTTAGAGAAACATGCCAGTACAAACCGCAAATTGGCTACAATTAAACTGCATATCCTGTTTCTACAATACTCCAGTTTGTTGCAATTGTAGAAGGTTCTAGAAGATTCAAGTTTGAACACCATGAGGGTATCGACACTCAGGTAGTTGCAAGTAAAAGAACTCAGCTAGTTTATACAACACTAGTGCTATTGAGAGGGGGACATAGTCATCTGTTGGTTGTTGAGCCAATTACAATCCCAGCTGAGATTGTTATTTCCTTTGTCAAAACAAAATTTCTTCTTGTAGACTTTCCAGTTCTGGACGATTCTGTTTGTTGCTGTTGAACAAATGATGGATCATGTGATGGCAAATTGTTGTCACATGCACGAAGGAAAAAATACTCTAAACATTGTTGCTAGCAGTGTCATCAATTCCTGAACCAGTAGTCTGCTTTGTCGTCACTCCCACATTCCCTGCATCTGCTTGTCTGTTGACAGGTTTGCCTGCCATTCCCAAAGGATACCAAGCATTTGGGTGCACCACATTTTGCTCTTTTGATTGATTCATCAAATGGTTGAACCGGTCAAGGAAAAGATATGCAAATGCTAGAATCGCCACATTGATACCAAATAGCACATACAAATCCTGCTCACGACCAACACACAAATTGCAAAAATCAGCCACACACCAACACAAAAAAAAAAAGAAGAAAGCAAAGAAACCATCTATGAAACTACATCAACAATGTTATATCTTTTGAAAATTCCCACACAATTCTGTAAGCATTCTTTGAAAGAGAGAAACCCAATGCAAATTTCCCATTAACAAACTGTTCTGACATTTGAAGCTTGAAAGATGAATGTCAATGTACAAAATTCTCAGGTAAATTTCTTAAGTTGTGGTCTGTCTGTATAATATTCTCGAAGAGATGGATTTTCATGATTTGGATGGTATGTACCGACCTTTTGAGTGCCAACAGTCCAGCTTGTTACATAAAGATCCAAACCCTTGAAGATGTTATACCATGCGAGAAGCACTGCACCAGTTCCAAACAGCCAATGAATGAAGTACCATGGAACTCTGCTAACTTTCCCCCTGCACAACATAAGGCGCAACAACAACCATGTCAAATCCTTCAATTTCCAATAGCATTTGAAAAGCCTTCAATTGATCTCTTGAATGGCTAGAACTGACATGTCATCATATTAAGCTCATAATTGAGTTCTATATCAGCCAACAAAATTATATACTCCCCAAAATGCTAAATTCAACTCTTGGACTTTCTGAGCCAAGAGAAGAACTTCCTCCACCCCAAAAAGGGTTTTAATTCTTGGGCACGAATTCCTTTCCCACAAAAAAAGCTATCACAGTCATTGAACAAATTCGCTACCCAATAGAAAAGCTTTCAAAATCCTCACACAGATTCATTTCCAGAAAAAGACCTTTCAAAATCCTTGGACAAGTTCCCTTCCCCAAAGAGTAGCTTTCAAAATCCTCAGACAAATTCCCTCCCCAAGAAATGAGCTTTCAAAGTGCTTGGGCAAATTCCCTTCCCAGAGAAAAAAAACTTTCAATCAAACTTTCAAAAAAAACTTGGACATCTCTCAATCAGCCAACAAAGTTTGGGAATTCTCACTTCAGAGGATGATCCTGACATATTCCAAAGAGTTGGTACTGAAGAGTTGATCTAGCATGGGTGGTATCAGCAGCAAATAATTTTGTGATTCTGTACATATATAGATAGGTAAGTAGCAGCAGCTGCAGTTGTGTTGAAATTGTGTGTACCTCTTGGGTCTGATGACAGAAAGCAGCACTTGGACCCACACAAGCACCATGATTGCCACTCCCAACTTGGTGTGCGTCATTTGATCATTCAGAGCATCAAACTTGTTGAAAGCAATTGCAACTCCAATAGTCGAGGTGATTACTCCCAGTACCTGCACAGTTTAAAAAATCATTCATCACTAGCTGCTGATTAGAACTCACTTGTATTTCTAACTGGCATCATGGAAATTCTTCTTGAAACACTTTCTGCAGTTCTGCAAGCTGCGACAATTGTTCACAGGTCGAAGACTGAAGAAACAACAGTTACAAAGTCTTTGCAGCCAGCTACATTTTGTAGTACTGTAATAACACAATCATCAGGAGCAGCAGCTGCCCATGGATCACTAGTACTAGACTTTGTGGTTTTTTATCAGCTGCGTACCTGAAGTGCAAGGTGTGCTTCGAACCACCATTTGAGTCTGTACTGACCATACCGCGACAAGAGAATTCCCACTGGGAAGAAGACACCGAATGCTGTCCACAACAGCCAGCCGTGGGCTTTGTACCAACCAATGGAAGTGGCGTTGCCTTCATTAGGATCAGCGGCGGGAGCAGGTGCTGGGCTAGCTGCTGTTTGAGCTACCACAGCACTGATCGCACAACAACAACTCATGAACATGAGAATCACCATCACCAACAAGTTGGGTAATGCCATCAGCTTGGATGTCGACCTGCAGCTCGCTAGCTAGCTGCTGTACAAACAACTGAGCTGAGCTTCGGCTCTTAGCGTGAAGCACGAAGCAGCGGAAGTTGGAAGTAACTGCAAATTTCTGAATTGTTTGGGTGCACACACAGCAGCTATAATAACCGAAAGCAACAACGTGTTTACAAACGTAATCCGAGAAGTAGAAGGAATCAAAGATTTGGCAATTGAGATCCAATATGATTAATGTTCCTTTCCAGCTAACTGCCGCGCGACTACAGCTTCCTTCCCGGCCAGAAGCTTGTAAGAAGCACAAAGTAGCTGAACCAACAAACAAAAAAAACTTGGTTGGTTTCAGTACCCAAAGACCACAACAACAACAAACCAAACCCTTGAGATCAGCTTGGAGGCTTGGAAGTGTTCAAAAACCGAGAATGATTTCTAGTCCCTGAGCTTCAGTAGAAGAAGTTGAGGTCCCAAACTTGTGGCAACTACTAAGTACTGTGCAACCCAGACGTTGAAACTCTCTGCTGAAACTCTGGCCACAAAGTAGACAACTGGAGAAGCTAATCAATGCAATAAAAACAAAAGAGAGAGAGAGAGAGCTTGGCGCACGAGCAGTGGTGGAGTCGACGTCGAAGGGAAGGGGGAGGGGGGGGGGGGGAGGGGGGTGGGGGGGGGGAGGGCGGTCCACAGGAACGGGTTTGAGATGGTGTAGGGAAGGGGGAC
>Ga0116227_10004503_pt1 | contig 30226 bp, 17 predicted proteins | sample S1TSphgellanicum_FD_89693 | JGI IMG/M metagenome (GOLD analysis project Ga0116227, IMG submission 89693) | Host-associated microbial communities from peat moss isolated from Minnesota, USA - S1T2_Fb - Sphagnum magellanicum MG | ecosystem: Host-associated > Plants > Peat moss > Unclassified... | reverse complement strand
AAAAAAAACCTGCAAAAAAGTACATTAGCATTCAATGGGGGATGAAACTCAGAAAACCATCAATTTTGGTCGTAAACTGAGTTTCATCCTGTCTCTCCCTTTTCCTAAGCGCCTCCACTGCTGCTACATATATTTTCACTGCTCCTAACTGTACAACTACTATAATTAGTCTCGAACCTTGAAAGAGGGGATAGGGGGTGAAAGGAGGCCCAAAGACAGGGTGAAGAGGGGGTTACTTTAGGGATAACTCTATTACATGTCAGGAGTCTGGACCAGTGTTGAGTGGTTACTCGGTTTGGTGGGTTAGAACTGCTGGGTCTGATTTTGGTTAGTAAAACTGGAATTGAAAACTAGATCTGGTTTTTGGAACTGGAACCCAAATTAGAAACTTCCAAGAGCTGGACCTGAACCCAAAACCGGGTTCAAGCTCAATATATGTGTGGAACCAGAATTGAGACTTTTGAGAAAAAAAAACTAGAACCGAGGGCTAGCTGGTACCTAGTTTGATTGTTGTTTCCAATTTCAGTTACAAATTAGGTCAGATTTTCAGAATCCAAACCAGAATTTTCTTTTGAAGAACTAATAGGGAAATCAGATTCCCAATTTCATTTATGTGTGAAACTGAAACCATTCTAATTTATTTCTTAGAACCATAACTGGAGGTTCATCAGACTAATAAAGAACTGCCCAGCGCTGGTCTTGATCAGTATCTGCTTATCCTGTTTGAGAACAAACCTTCAAATATCAACATAGCATTTTTATATATATATAAAGATATGTATTTTTCAAATTCAAGAGATTAGTTGTGAAGACACTTATGTATTGAATCTTTTTTTTTTCTCTTTGCCAGGTATGAATGAGTTGGGTTTTTAAATGTGAAGGAATTATGGATATGTATAGAGCATATGCATTGTCAAATTTCAAATTTTAGTTGTATACAAATCCCTTGCAATTACACAATAATCCATAAATGCAGGTTAAAAAAAAATGAACACTCTACATATTTAAATAGCTTGGGGGGGGGGAATTGACCCTCAATTCTTGAAAGAAGAATTTTGCTGACTACAATACAAGCTACCTGGAAAAAAATCCAAACACCCAAAACCTAAAAGCCCAAGAAAATATCAAAACCTTGGTTTAACTTGTTCATCAACATATGCGTTGTTGATGAGGTGTGAGGTCCATAAGTTAATCTATGCAATAAGTTGAAATCAATCCCAATGAGACAAAAAAAAAATCAAAACCAACTTGGTATTTAAACGTATTGGTTAGAAACAAAAAAACAAAAAATTCTAAGTTGGATGACTTACCTAATCATGATCAACCTATAATTGTTACAAAAATGCCAACTTTTTCAATCAAATCATAATTATTTTTAATTAGAGAATATTCAACATTCATATAATCTTCAAGAGCAATAGTAAGTGTGCAATTCAATTATGGATCATCAAGCCAATTTTTTATCATCATGATTATTTGATCTAGATTCTGCACTTGCACATGGTAACGTTGCAAGATTGCCAACACATCAATAAGGTTATTAACACAATTAGTTTAAATTTGATTTGGGACCCTAGAATCTCAATGATTTGTTTAGCTAGAAAGCCAAGAAAGCCAACATTTAAAAATTAATTTTCATAGGATCGCCACCAAGAAAGAAGATTTGCACATATAGATGGGAGGATAAATAACTTTTTAAATTAAAAAAAAACCTCCAATAATAAAAGCACGAGAGTACTCTTCCATGGATGTTTTGATGTAAAAGAAAATTGAAAAAAAAAAAGACAACAAACTTACTTGTAAGAGCCACTTCATTAATGCCATCAAGTGCAAAACTCAATTGATTAATGCGAGCCACCACTACACTTTTCAAAGAAAAAGATGAACTTCAACTAAAAACCCACAGCTAAGAAGATGAATGAATAACATTTTAGATTAAATTCCAAAGAATCATCTAACTTATAAAGTAGGGGCCAAAGTTCCTTGGCCCCTACTATACTCCATAATCAATTTTAATATTATGTCCCTCTTTTACCAAAGGTAGGGCCAAAAAACCATTGCCTTTGTAATAGTAAACATATTGGTCTTAGGGTCACTAGCTATGTGACCTCCACTCACACATGGCATATATCACAAATGATAATAGACATTTTGTTTTTGATCGTCATTGTTTACATTTTAAACTAGTTTAGGGGTCAATGGTTGTTGAACAATGATTTGAATACAATCATATCCATGAACTTGAAATTAAAAAAAGAAATGATTCATCTCCTTTTATCAAATGCTTTGATTGATGATGGTTTAACTATTGAGTTGGGAACTTTTTCAAAAAACATTAAGAAGGAAATCATTAAGGTTATTGCTTTTATTTTTTCCTCGATGAAATATGATGAGAGAAAAACTCATATTATGTTAGCCTTTATGGTAGATCCTAGATTCAAAAGTTTGAAATTAATCTTTTCTTTTATTAGTTGTAAGCATCGGGTGGCCCTAGGTAAAGAATATGATCAAAATTCTTTGTTTTTTATGTTCTTGAAGTTTTATCATCATTTACATCCATTTTTCAAGGTTGAAAGTTCCTTTGCTTACAAAATTGATGAAAATAAAAGCTTGGACGTTATTGAGATGGTGGCAAACACCAATAAATCTGCAAAGGAATTTGTTATTGAGAATTATTGATATTTTGTAGATATTAGATGGATGCAAAAGATATAAAATGTCCTTTGGAGTAGTGGACCAAACATGAGACCATGTTCCTAACTATTGACTTTTTAATTAGACAAACATTATTGATTATAGGTTTTCAAATTGAAACTAAATGATTATTCTTTTTGGTTGGAATTTTCACCAATTTGAGGAAATGTTATTTATCATCAAAAAAACCTTGAAAAATTCATCTTTGTGAATAAAAATTGGTCAAATGATGCAAAGGTGGGTTCCAAAGCTTTTAGTAATTTGGTAAATTTTATAGATTTTGAATTAAATTTAAAACAAGAGTTAGATAAATTTGAAAGGTCATTTGAACAAGATGAATGGAAAGATGACTAATTTAATATATATTTTTATCTTGTATATCTTTTGAAATGTGATCATATATTTTTTGTTTAGATATTAAAATTTTGTAATGATTTTTTTTTGTCTTATAAAAATTTGAAAAAAACATGTAAAAATCTTAATCCTAAATCTGAAAGTGAAATTAAAAGATCAACTTAATATAACCAACTAATCCAAATGAGTTAAGAAACAATTGTGAAAAAACCCTTTGAGCATAATGAAAAATAAAAATAAAAACTCAGACAAGATTTTATTTTCATTTTTTGGTAAAAAATGTGAGAAATGGCCCAATTCTTAAATTTTAAAATTTTGAGAACCAAAACAAGCAATTAAAATGAGAATAAATTAATAAATGCCCAACATTGGTTTAGACCACCAAATCTAGCAATTTCATTGATCATATACCCTTTTTTTTTGTTTTTTGCACACCTACACACAAAAGCCTATTCAACACTTTGGATGTATGCATTAGTGCACTAATATTATAACCTTTGTTTGTATAGAGACGTGCTTAAAAACCATTCATCCTTTATGCTAGGGAGTCCTATTCCTAAGGGGCTCCCCTAACTTTGGGGCCTAGGTCCTTGAGGGTGCTAAGGAGGTAGGTATCCAAAGTAGGCCTTCCCCTACACCTCCTTTTGACATCTGTAAAGTGAAACAAGCCTCATGGGACCATTAGATTTACACAAGGGCTGGCCCTCATGACACGTGCCTCAAATTCCAGAAGGGTAGACTCCCCTTCTCCAATACCTACCAACCTTTTTTATGCTGGTGGAATTTCATTAAAAAAAATACTAAATAATAAATAATTCAAAAATGAAGTGATTTTGAAGAGTTCAAATGCCAAACATGAGGGAAAAAAAAAATTTAAGAAAATTTCAGATTTATATGCTTATTTGGCTTTCAGTGTGTAGCCACAATTAATGGTTAATTAAATATTTGTGCTTCAAAATGGGTGTATATAGCCAGATTTGGCTAAATCTTCCTATTGATGATCACCATGTAGGCTAACTTAAAAAAAGAAATCCTTAAAAAAAACACTGATACATACCTGGCTTACATTGAAATTCAAAAGAAATCTTTTGGAAAAGCTCCTTTGATGTGGCTTCATCTCATTGTTTTTATAGTGAAGAAAAAAGTCTTTTTTCTTTTTCAATGTAAAAAGGGAATACTCTTTTGGGGCGGACTTTATTCATCATTTGTCTTTTTGCAACTTCCAGAACCTCAAATTTTGGCATACGGTAAAAGTACATACATAGCTAGCTAGTAGCCTTTTATTTATTGGCGAAATTTCGCCATAAAAGAATATTTTAAATTAAAAACTCAAAAATGAAGTGATTTTGGAGGTTTCTCAATCATCGGAAGTGAAGTGAGGGGGAAAAAATGTAAACAAAAATTGCCAAATTTTATATCTTGTTTTCAGTGTGGAGCCAAAAATATAAAAGGATAATTAAATTTTTGTTACTTCATATATGGTTTCTAGCCAGATTTGGCTAAATCTTCCTAGGGGTGATCATCACTTTGGCTTTTTAAAAAGTTCCCAAAAAAAGACTGCTCCCAGTGTTTTTTTCATTGACGAAATTTCGCCAAAATTTTAAATTTCAGGAAAAAAAAAGAATAAAGGAAAAAAAAAGGCGATTTTGGAGGTTTGCAGTTGCCAGAAGTGAGGGGGAAAAAAAAACGTAAAAATCACAAGATTCATTATACTTGCTTTTCATTGTGTAGCCAAAAATATTGAAGGATGATCAAAGATTTGTACTTTATTTCTTATTTACAACCAAATTTGGCTAAATCTTCCTAGGGATGATCACCACTTTGGCCACAAACAAAAATTCCTTAAAAAAAAAAACATTGACTATTGGGCTACCAATGCACAGGGTATTTTATGTTTTTTCAAATTCCTCAAGTAAGTTCACTGGCGAGCTCCCCACAAATTAATTAGCATTAAATGGCAACTACTGTCTTAGGTGGGCCCCCCGCAACATTTTTACATAAGTGCTGCCAAAAAGTGACGATGTAGCCTAAGTCTAGATATCGCTAATTTAATAGTTTAAATTAAAATTTAATAAATTTCGAAAAATGGCGAGAAAAATCCCCAAAAAATTCACGAAATTTTCTCTTTAATTCTCCAAGTTACGAAATTCGCCACACACAAAAAGAAGACCCCAGAAATAAATAATTAATTAATTAATTAAAAAAAAACTGCCTACGAAGACCTATGCGAGGAAGTGACGCTATTACCAACGTACCTATGTCATAGGTAGTGACGCTGCTACCTATGTACCTACCAACCTGTGTCATAGGAAGTGACGCTGCTAACTACCTACCGACCTATGACGCTCCATTCCATTGGAACGTGTGTTCTTTTTGAAGTTTCCCAGGTTCTTTCTGGTTCCAAGTTTCAGAGCTAACTCTGAAGCTCGCTGTGTGTCAGAAGTTTTTTCTTGCCCCCTTTTGGCAGAGGACGGCGACGACGAGACGAAGAAGAAGAAGGCGGTGATCGCTAGCGATGGCGGCAGCGGGGATTGTCGACAAGGCAACCAGTGACTTGCTCATAGGACCTGACTGGGCTCTCAACCTTGAGCTCTGTGATGTTATCAACAGCGATCCTTTGTAAGTGTTTTCGGGTTTTTGTTGTTTGTTTTGTTTTGTTTTTTGTTTCTGTCCGTTCTCGGCTAGTCTCTGTGTAGCCGGCTTTTGCTACGTGACCCCCCAAAAAAAAGTTTGCGCAGATTCTTTTGGTTTAGGATGCTGCTTTGTGTTGTGCTTTTTTTTGTGTATGTGAGCGGGGAAGGAAAGTGAATTTGAGAGCAGCTTGGGGGATGTATGTTCAGTCTTTTGGCTCAGTTGTGGTTGCTTTCTAGGACTAGGGTTTGAGGGGAGTCACATGTTTTTCAGTTTTTTCAGCTGGGCCTTTCTGTGGACTGCTAATCTTTCTCCTTGTAGGTGGAGATTTTGTTTCATAATTTGGAAAATAATGGCTTTTTTGCAGCTTGTTTTTACTTATTGTCATCCATATTTCCCTCGTGTTGTTCTAGTCTGGCAATACATCTAATTTGTTCAACCTTTTTTGTCCCCCCCTTATATGTCCTGTTCTGTCTCCTGCATGACATGCATCCATTCTTGTCCCTCTTCTTCCAAACACACCTATAGTACTAATGTTGTGTGAGATGCATTGAAATTTTGTTGCCTTCTTGTGAGTTTCCATGTGGTGCTTTGATGGCTCTTTAAGGCATAAACATGCTTGCACCTGTTTCTCCTTGTCTGTCATCAGTATTCAGTGGTTTGCTGTATGTTTGAAGGCTGTACAAAATGACAACCCTGGCATTCTTGCTTTCATCCTCATGAATTTATTTTTTCTTCCTGGAATGACTTTAGGGTTATGTGCATGAAGACTATATGCAGCATTCTGCAATGAAAAAAACCATTTCTTGCTGGGTTAAATCACTCAGATTTACTTTAGTCAGCAGATTCTATCACAGGAGAGGAGTTAGACTTGCAGAGAAGGACACATGTCCTACTGTTATGCAACATATGCATTTATATCTATTCTGGGGTGCATAGTATACTGTAGTAGAATTATGCAATGTTGATTTTGAAATTAGCAAAAGCCTGAACAGGTATTCTGTACAGGCTTCAGGTACAGTTGAGGCACAAAATAATGCTGTCTTTCTTTTGTCTGCTAATCTATGGCACTGCTGCTGATAGTGGTGTCAATTGGCTTTTGGGAGGTGCTTTGGACCTAATGGAAGTTCTGGGGGTTTGGGATTATACCAGGCAAGCAAGGGATGTTGTGAAGGCTGTCAAGAAACGTCTTGCTAACAAGAGCCCTACTGTCCAGCTTCTTGCACTTACAGTGAGTGCCTCACTACAATACTCTGGTTTTTAAGCTACCAAAGTCAAGGTGCGGGTATAGATAGCTGTTCTCTGGCTGGCCAAAGGAGAACACAGTGGAAGAGGGGTTCAGTCAATGTTCCTGGTGACACGAATGTGACGTGGAGATTTTTTTCCTGTTTCTCCTGGGATGTATAATTTTGTCTGCAAAAGTAGACAGCACCACAGTTTGTAGTTGATGGCAACAGCTTCTGAAATGAGGTGTTGAGTTTGTTGGTTTTGAGAATTCTCTGTCAAAGTAGCTGGAGAAAAAGGTTTCTTGTTGAAGAAAAATCTCTTGAAGAATGTTAGATCTAACTTGGAGGTGTAGATTTTTTGAAGTTTAAAACTTGAGCTGGTTTCAATCTCAAGAAAACTTCAGTCATTCACTTGTTTGAGGATTGTGTACAGGTCTTGGAAACACTGATTAAAAACTGTGGAGATAATGTCCACCAGCAAATTGCGGAGAAAGATGTGCTAAATGAAATGGTGAAAATTGTGAGGAAGAAAGTAAGATTTGTGGCAGGCCTCATGCTCTCTCATGTTGAGAGCACCAACATTCTGTTGTCATGAATGTCATTATTTTGTTCTACTGTTTTGCTGTCAAGCTGAAGCATGTTTTTGGCAGGGAGCTAACTCACCCCATGAATTTTATATTGTTGGTTCTTGCAGGCAGACATGCGTGTGAGGGACAGGGTGCTTGTTTTGCTGGATTCGTGGCAACATGCTTTTGGGGGTTCAAGGGGGCGATATCCACAGTATTATATGGCATATCATGAATTGCAGGTATGCACCCTCAATATTTGGTGCTTCTTCTCTTTGCAGTCCATACAAGTGGTGTGATATATTGGCTCCCACTTTGGATGACTTTTCAGCATCATTTATCCTGTCAATTGAACCTTTCACTGCAATGAGTTGGCATGTCAGTCAAGTGCAATTCTTCTTCTTTTTTCCTTTCTTGTGTTCCACTTCCTCACATTTGTATGTCAGGCTACAGTATGTTGGTGCTCTCAATGACTTAGGCACTATGTTGCACATGTTACAGAAATTGGGTGTGGAGTTCCCTCAGCGTGATGAACAGCATGCTGTGCCCATCTTCACTCCACCTCAACTACAGCCCATACCCAATTTCTATCCATCCACTGCATACACTAACCAACACTCTCCAGGAATAGTGCCCCCAAGAGCTGAGTCAAATGACAATCTTCCAGGCATGAGGTTTGTTACATCCATTTCATTTGAGGTACATGGACAGTAGTTGAAGATTCTATATTAGTATGCTGACTTGCTGAGGACACAAATCTTTTCATGGGAGCATCTGACTTCTATTGTTGGGTTCAGCTTGACAGATATTCAGACCTCACGTGGTCTAATCGAGGTTCTTGCAGAGATGCTGAGTGCATTAGCCCCAGGTGATCGAATGGTATGCTGTTCAGTTTTGTTTTTCCTCCTTTTTTGTAAGTGTTTTCCTTCAAATTCATGACATGAAATCTGCTATTATCAGAGGTGCCTAGTGTTCTGTTGATGTCTTGGAGCCTTGAGCTTGCTGCTGTGTACAAAGAATGTGAGAGCAAGCTTTGTTTTAATCCTGCAGGCTCTCAAGGAGGATGTGATAGTTGAGCTGGTTGAACAGAGTCGCTCATACCAGCGCCGTGTCATGCAGCTTGTCAACACAACCTCGTATGTTCTCTCCCTTTCTCTCCTTACCTTTATAAGGTCCCCTGTGACCTATAATTCTGGCTCCATGTTGGCAGGCTTGTGTCTGAGAGTTTCTCCTGTTATATGTTTGGGTGGATTTGTTCTTTGGTTCGTCAGTAGATGTTAATTGTTTTGCCATTCTCTTCTCTCTCTAAAGTCTACTTCAAGGAAGTCAAGTTGTTGGAGCCTTGCAGGAAGGTAGTTCCTACCATGAGAATTTCTACCTCGTCCCCTGGGGAATGCAGAGTTTCTTCCTGTCTCTCTTTGTGTCTCTGACTGTCATTTTGGAATGAGCACAGTTTCCATTCTCTTGATCCAGCATAGAATTTTGTGCTGTTACTTGAACAGGGATGAGGAGTTGTTGGGTCAGGGCCTTTCTCTGAACGATGATCTTCAGCGTGTGCTTGCAAAGCATGACGCCATTGCTTCGGGATCTCCATTGCCAAAGACCACTGAAAGTCGTATTTCTCGTGTTTATGATGACCATGATGAAGATGAGCAAGGAGATCAGCTGTCTCGCAGGTATTGTCAGGTTGGCCTGTTTGGTGCCCAATGCTGAACCATAATCACAGCTCAGGAAATAGATCTGTTTCCTGTACTTCGAGTTAACTATTCTCCTCACTGTGCAAACATATCATATTTTGTATTCTTTGGTTGCAATGGTTTTGAAGTAACAGCTGGTGTGCCTATATGGTGAACACTCATTTAGAGGTTGCTTTGCTCTGTAAAGGTTTTTGTCATTCTTTGGCTGAATGTTTTCCCTTCAGGGCTTGACTCCACAGGTCTCAGAACGTATACCTGCGTATTGCTGAATGGTTCAGTTTACTCAAATTTGTACAGTTTCTTGTTCAGTGAAGTTGTGATGTTGTTCTATGGCAGGCCCTCATCACAATCTACTTCAAGTTCTGGAGTGGCAGGGACCACACCACTGAGAGTAAAACCAACTGCACCTCAGCTAGTTCTGCCCCCTCCTCCTCAGCCAAGCAAAAAGCTGAGCACGATCGATTCTTCTGCTGTAAGTACTAGTCCCAACAATTCAGGAGTTGATCTTCTCAGTGGTGAGCCCATCATCAATACCAGAGACCAACCCACTGTGACCACAACAACTCCAGTTACATCTCCTCAGACTAACCAGTATGGAGGCCAGCTTGCCCTAACTGACACTGAAGATGATACAAATCCCTTTGGGTCTGCCCCTTTTCGTGCAATCCCAAGCACAGAGCCTCCTTCCTATGTATCCTCACAGCCATCTTTGCTGTCTCAGCAGCATTCTGATGGAAATGGGTTGCCTCCTTTACAGCCCTTCCAGCAGCAGCCTGTGCAACAGCCATCAGGCATACCACACAATAATTATGCTGCTCCATGGTCTACAGCTTCTTTGGCTGCTGGGCATACCCTCACACCACAGCAAAGAGCTTTGATCTATGGAGGGACAGGGCCTGCATCACCACAGTCTCCATCCGGGCAACAAGCTCCAGGGCAAGACCCTGGAAATCAGCAACCACCTCAAGGACAACAGTTGCATGGGCAACTGCAGGCACCTTTGCCACAGACACCACCACCATGGCAAGATGAAGTGCAGCCTCCCAATTTGCAAGGGGGCTACCAGGCTCCCTCTCCATGGGGGGGTGTCAATGGACCACAGCCTTGGAATATTCAGCAACACAACATGCTATATGGTCGTCAGCTGAGCTTGGGGTCTGCAATCCCACAACCAACAGGGCAGTACATCCAGCAACAGCAGTCAGGTCAAGGAAACAATGACATGTACAGAACAGCTTCTGTTCCAACCCCACCCAGTGATCCATCAGGGCAGAAACCTAATTTTGCACTCCAGGATACAAGTCAGTACATGCAGAACCAGCCTATAGGAGGCAAGTACAGGCAATCAGTAGCTATGCCTTCAACTTCGCCTCCAAAGCCGGTGAATCCAGCTGACAAGCTGTTTGAGGACCTAGTGGATTTGAGGAGTGTGAATGCCAAGTTCAAGGCTGCAGGAATTGTGGGTAGCCTTTCAAGGCCAAGTACAAGCAAGGCAGGCCCTTGAAGTTCAGACAAGTTGTGGGTGAGTCGCAACAGTGGGAGTTAGGTGCATATGAGCATTGAAGTTCTGCTTACTCTCCAAGTCTATTCTTTGTCTCATATCCTTTTTATTTTCATTGCCTCCTGTATCTTTATGAGTAGAACCTCTGCAAGGAATAAGTGTTTGTTTCAAGGTATCCTACCCTTGATTCTGTGTAGGTGAGGGAGGACTGTATAAATATCTTGTGTCTTGATAAAAGTGACGTAATGTGGTGTCGGTTCGCTTGAAAGTTTGGGTAGTAATCACACAACACGTCTCCTTTCTTATGTTCAGTTGGCATGCTGCTGCTCTCTTCGTGGATCTGATTGTTTGTTGATACAAAATAAGACAGTTGTAAGTGAAGTTGATTTCAATGTGAGAAATGGTAGGCAAGAAGGTGACAGCAGGTGTGGATTGATGCATTTTTGTTGATTCTTAGTATTGTTAATGGGTGGGCAACACAGTAATATGGTTCATATTTGGGGTGGGGTTGGGTTAGATCCTTACTCGTGTAATTTTAGAACTACACACTTTTTACACTGGAAATTCCTGCTGTTTTCAGAACCTTTCGAAGGATAAATTGTAACATTTGAAGCTTTCCTGTTGAATTGTTTAGAAAGATGTATACAAATCTTGGTGTCTCATCCTTTGTGATGGGTAAGGCCAATGGGGTGGTGAGGAAAAGCCTCGAAATATAGGACAAGACTTGGGTACCACATGATTTAATCAGAAATGCTCGAGTTTTTGTCAACCCCATTGATCAGCACATTCTGGGTTGGAAAAAGTCCCACAGTGAGGGCATTCCAAATTAAGGGGCCTACTACAAGTCCCATCTTGTACTTTGGGAATGCCCCTTACACATGGGCTTTACATGGTGTAAAGCACAAGGTGAAACATGGAGCGAAGGTTACAATGGACTTGATTTGCAATGTGGCAGATTTTAACAATGCTCACATCTTGGAGATGGGCTATCTTTAAATCTTGCCAGAAAGGTCGATTTCCATCACCTATCTCAAATGGTAAGCTTTGTTTTCTGTGTCAACACTTGGTGATACTAATTACCTTCTTTGTTCCAACATAGAGTTATCATTCTTCATTGTCATCCTATTTTGTTTACATTCCCTTTCTTCTCTCTACACTTAGGCTTCCACAATGGCTTTGGTACCTTCGAGCAATGTTCCATGAGAGTTTGGCAACTAGACTAAGAATTCCAGGAGGTTCAAGAGCTCTCAGCAAGGGGAAAGCATTAACAATATATTCAACTCAAGTGACTTCCAGGTACAAGGAGTCAAACAATCACAATTGTGTGAAAATGGAGGAATTTTTTTAAAGATCTAATGTTCTCAAGACATTGTAAGATAGATCGCAATGCAAATCATGCAAAGACAAGTGGAATATGTAGAATGGTGGATTCAAGAAGATATACAACTACTTTCACAAATGGGCAACAATACGTCATACTAGGATCTTTCTTTAGATGAACATGACAAATTGCACCTCCCACAGCAATTTGTGAAAGAGTTTTATGATAGCATATAAAACCTTTGAAGGTGAATGAGCAATCAATCTACCCTTGCATCTATAAGATCTACAATTCCCAACAGACACAATTTATACACATCAATGTTTGAACACAAATAGCACATCATTGAACCAAAAAATGACTGCAACTAGTCACAAAAGAATTACACCACATGCATCTACTGCTTCAACACAATATTTTACTGAACAACCAAGTAACTACATGGAGTTTGGCTCAATCTTACATTTGTTAATTTGGAATTAGTCAAAACTCTATCCATATTCTATCAGACTCCTTCAAGGAACCTTTTCCAAATGAAAATCAACAACTAATGTTTAGCACACCTTGCTCAACTAGTCAACATTGCTAGGTAGTATTGCTAAAAAAACGTAAAAGAATATTAACAGTTCTTCTAGTAATTGATGTTGTGTACAAAAGTAGCAAAGCCTTGGTGAAATCCTTTGCTAGAAGCCTTGGACTACATTAGTGGTATCCAAGTAACAATGGAAGAGAAACGATCAAAGCAATAAATGTATTTTTCACACGACAAACTTTGGAATATTTCATGGTGAAAAATCAGTTGACAATAGAGTTTTCCTTAAAGTCATCCTGTCTTCGCCCTGTCTTTGGGCCTCTTTTCACCCCCTATCCCCCTCTTCGAGTGAGGTCCGCAAAAGTAAGGAAGTTTTATTAAATTTGGGTGTGAAATGCTGAAACTCAGCATTTAATGCACAAGGTTCCAGGTAATTATAGTAGTTGTACATGTAGGAGCAGTGAAAATATATGTAGCAGCGGTGGAGGCACTCGGGAGGAAAAAGGAAAGATGGGTCAAAACAAGATGAAACTCAGTTTGGCACAAAAAATGGTGCATTTCTGAGTTTGAACGCCCCCCCCTTAAGGCCAATGTACTTTTTTCCAGGATGTTTTGGAATCTCACCCGGTTTTGGACCAAACTCAGGGTTCTGGTGCCGTGTTTTCCTGACTTTACGGAAAGCTCTAATATAAAGCTAATAACAAATGGCTGAACTCCTATCCAACCTATCATGAGCAATGTGCCAAACACTCATCACTAACAACAAACAAGTTTTAACAAGAGCTAAAACTTCTAACAATCCACGCAACACTCAAAAAAGAATCACAAAACAACATGTAAAACACACATCATTAAACAAAATTGAATTCAATTGTCATTGCATAGTGATATAAATATAGATGTAAAGATTTTGAAAGATTTTATTCATTAAATTATGTAATATCTAATATGCAAAACATTGGCCAAAAGAAAGACAATACATTCAAAAGCATTATAGAAAGTGGAACACATATAAGCAAATGAGTGAATATTGTCAAATGACACTATCCATGTCTTCAATGAAAATCTATTGAATTTTTTTCATGTTTGCAAACATTATTGAAATTGTATTTGTCAAGTTCTATTGAAATTTCGTCAAATTTTTGAGGTATTTAATAACTAAATGAGGTGTAATCTATTTTTTATTTTTTCTTTCATTTTTTTGCATGTAATTTGTAGGAACACACCTTTCGATTTCAAATTTTTGATCATATGTTTTTATTATCTATCAAATGAAAGCACGGTAAAATAAACGCAAGAATGTGGCATCTTAAAAGCCAATTTAAAAATCAGATAATTTCTTATATAAAAATTTAAATATTTTTTTAATTAATTATGAAATCATTGTGCCTTTATTGACATTATGGTAAGTTGAACACAAGATTTTAAGAACATTAATATAATAAAAATAGATATCAAGTATGTTTTAAACTAATTGGTCAATATGGCATTCAAAGGTTTATTTTATATCACAAAATATAATGAGATAGACATGTACTAGTTGGGATGTAAATATCATCATATATTCAAAGGTGTCATCAAATATATTTTTACATATATATTTTTGTTAGAACATGCTCAACACATATTTGAAACAAAAGTCCACATTGGAAAATTATAAAATTTATAATTACCTGCATTTTAAAAAACCTATTAAATTTTATTAAAACAATACAAAACTTGAAAATTAATGCACATTAGTGAAGAATTTTCTTATCTTTTATCATTACACAAAAAAATTCAATATACGACAATTTCAGAATGAGATTTCTTGATATTTTATATCTAACTTTATCTTGAGGGGGGGGGGGACACAAGATAATCCAATTATCTATTGTCTCATGCTTACACCCGATTTCACAAACCAACTTTAGCCATAATGGCATTGATGTCAACATTTCAATCTTAAAAAATCATGTCATGTAATAAACATGTAATCATACCCAAAAGAGAAATTAGATCCAACATTGTTTTTTTCATAATTCATAAAAAAATATTTTTCAAGATGCCAAATGCATTCCCCACAATGCTCCTTGCCTTCTTGTGTTGCTAGTTGTTAAATATCTTCAAGATTGCATGTCCTTGCACACACTCCTTGTAAGGAAACATGAGCTATGGAACTAAAGGGATATTTCCCATTAAATATGATTGGATCTAATATTGCATGTTGTTGTGTTGTGGAGCAAAAAATCCTTTTTTAAATGCTTGATTATAAATTTTAGACGTGCATATGTGGCAAATGTCATTAAAGGAGCCTAGTTGTCCAATGCATATATCTACAAACCTCTTTTCATGGTTGAAAATTGCTTGCATTGCCATTGTATACTCTTTTGTTTTGTGACAATAATAATCAAATGCATGCATTTTTTCTTTGGAAATCATGATATGAACATCATCAAAGGCCCCATGCAACGAAGGTAATCTATAAAACTCTTAAAATCCTTCCATCATTTATCCGAGTTCTTGTCCTTGAGGCCATGAAATTTGTTATTTAAAAACCATAGTCACAATGACCACAAATTCACATAAAACCATGCGCACATACGATTTGCTAATTGCAAAGTGTTCACAACAACCGAAACATTCAACACCATGTGCAAGTTTTGTACAATGCACATACTACTTGGATCTTGACAATAATCATGCATCTATAGGTTGAATTTGTTTTTAAATTAGACATTTGGATCTCTTTGATATGTGAAACACTACTACTCTTGTACCAAAGAAGTTTTCAATCCAAGATTGATCATGAAATTGCATCATGTGAGGAATTTGAAAATACCAAGTTGTACTTTTCATTTTCACCTAATCCTCCATACCTTGAGTTTGTAATAGATGCAAATCATTTGGAAATGTTGAAGCACCACAACATTTTATAACACTTGGAAATTTTACTGAGTTTGAAGTTCATTGTTCACAAGTAGAGTATCTTCTCTTCAACAAAGTTCTTGTTCTTTGCTAAAATAAAATGACCAATAATGGTAAGAATTGAGGTATCAAAGCAACTTTCAATGCTAACATCATTGTAATTCTCTTTGAAAATCAATGCAAAGATGCAAGGTAATTATGAAATAGGTTCATTAAAGGTACACAATATAATTGGGTGCATATCCAAACAAGGTTAGGTCTTTAATCAAGTAAAAGATATTGCCATTTTGACAAAGTTAAAGTTTATATAGAGCTTACACAAAAAAATAAAAAATAGTGGAATGTTAAGGTTCAAGGTGATAGGGTGATGAAATTTATATTTAAAAACTCTATTGTTCATATATTTACAAGACCTTACGAAGGTATGTGAAAGGGTTTAGGGTTTTAAAAAGCTTACATATCACAAGGTGTAGAGGTGACATATTTTTACACCTTTTCTTGAAGAGAGATGAAGTACACATAAGATCCTTCCTATTCAAAGATTTAGGAATATGCATAATGACTCTCCTTTTTTTTTTCTTTTTTGGGAGATATTCATTCCATAAAGTGCCCTCCAAATACACTAAGAAATTGTTGTTAGTGCTTTATGTTAGGAGTTGATGTTCAAGAATGGACACACACATCCTAGCCTTAGGCCAAATGGGACCAAAAAACACTCCTAGAAGACAACAACTAAAGCCATAAACAATAATATTTCAAAGGTCATATCTCTAGCCCTAATCTTGGCATCAATAATAAACAACAATAAAAAAAATTCTAATTAATTTTTGGTTTCACCTTTGTAACCCATTATGTATCGCATCGGTCCTATATATAGGTAGGTGGGTAGGAAAATAGGTACCTACTAGGTAAGTAGATGGTTAATAGTTTATACATAGTTAAGGGCTGCTTTTACTTCCTACCTACTAACAGCCTGCAAAGAGTAGGTAGGTAAGTAGTAAAAATGCAACTGAGGTAACCGCCGTGGTTAGCTCCTAGGGAACTGTAAGGCAACAGAAAACTGTTTCATTACCTTTTCCATCCATCCTTCCATCCATCCTTTGTGGCCGGTGGGTGCTGGTCACTGTTTTTATTTGGTCACTTTTGTGATGTAGCCAAAGTGGCAACCATCCGTAGAAATGTTTAAACAAATTTGGCTACAAGCTAAATATGAGAATAACATTTAGCCTTCTATATTTTTGGCTATTCTTTTAAAACAGTGTAGCGTAATATGGAAAGTTCTCTTAAAATTTGGTCTACTTATGGCTATTAAAAATGTCAAAAAACACTTGATTTTAGCACTTTTACTTTTTAATTTCTCATTTTGGCTATAAATAAATAACCAGCACAAAAAAAGGGTTTTCGGCGCATCTTTCTCTTTGCAACGGGTTCCAAGTTCGTCTCCTTCTTCTCTTCTTCGTCATTGCTTGCCGAATTTTCTATCTCGCTTTCGTTTTTTAGGGTTTGCGGATTTGATCTCAGCAGCGAGATTGTCGTCGCCCAAGAGGTTGTTTGCCCTTTGGGAAAATCTTTTATGGATCTGTTGTATTTTGAATCCCGATTGTGGTATTGTTAGAGACTGAAAAGCTTTCGTGACGATACTGCCTTTTTGCCAGCCTTTTTGTTCTGGGGGGCGGGTGGTAAAGAGATGCGACAGCAGTTACGGAGGCCTGCGCTTCGGGCTTCGCCTGCAAACCATACTGCGTTAGTTTCCCTCCCTCGCTTAGACGATGTCGTTATACCCCCACCACCACCCACACGTTTGATTCCAACTGCGAGCAAGCAGAAGTTTTTGGAGCTTTACTCCACAACTGTAGGCAACAGGAAGAAGAAGAGGAAGCGGAGTAGTGGAGGCGATGATTCTCAGCAGCAACCAGTTGCTGCTGCTGCGTCGGGGACGGACGAGAAGGTGGATGATGATGAAGAGGAGCGAAAGCAGCCCTCTGACGACGCCTCCTGGATCATGCCGACGGATACCAAGATTGCGCTGGAAGTGATGTGTGCTCAGTTCCCTAAAATTGAGAAGGCGAGCGTGCGGCCTTTCGTGTTGAGAACGCAGCTCTACAGTAGTGTTAGGGATCGCACTCTGGTAGATCGAGAGCTTGAGGTTTTGAGGCAGCAACAGGTAGAGCCTTCTTCCTCAGCAGATTCACTCGCTGGTTGTCTCTCTGCTTTCTTTGTGACGGTTCCGTGCGCGGTCTGCTTGATTAGGGTTTTCGTTTCAGTTAGGGTTTGTGTCCTAACACATAATACATGCTATTGTATCTCCGAAAGCATGATACGCATGCTCAAACGATCTATTCAGATTATGAGCCTTCTTCCTCAGCAGATTACTGGGTGTCTCTCTGCTTTCATTGTGATGATTCCATGTGTATTCTGCTTGATTAGGGTTTCATTACAGTCAGGGTTTGTGTCCAAACACATAATACATGCTATTGCATCTTTGAAAGCATGGTAGGCATGCTCAAACGATCTATTCAGATTGTATTTCCACAGCAAAAGCATTTTACAATTCATTGGCAACACAGTAGGGTGCATTAGGTGGAATTTTGAATGATAGTTTTATTCTTTGTTATTCAATGACTTTTTAATCCAACTCTCTCTCTGTGTCTCCTCCTCAAACTAGGCATGGTCTGAAATTATGCCATCAAGTAGCTTGTGCAGCTTGACGTGGATTTTGGGCTTACTGTTTTGCATGTCCAGATTATTGCTTTCCCATTTGTATTGTTATATGTGTCACTTTGTTTTTGAACTCTGCAAATGCCAGCAATCCCTTCTGGATGCTTCCTTAGAAGACTGTTTACACACCATTCACATTCATCTTTCCTCACTTGATTTGAGCTGTTGTCTGCAGGTTGTGCGGACGTTTAAATTAAGTACAGGTCAAGATGACTATGCCATCATGTTCACGGCTGATTACCTGTCACAGATTGAAGCAGCAAAGAAGAGGTTGGACTTGAAAGAATCGTTGTTACCTGAGCTTGAGGTTTTTGATTGGTTTGTAGCTCAAGTGATTCCCTCTTGTTTGGATGTGGGTATTTCCCACTCACATCTCTTGAGCTTGTTGTCACAAGGAGGATCTGTGAAGGACAGCCATGTATCTCTTCTCATGAATGCTGGGCTCTTAGTACGGCAACTTGTGGATGAAACTGCATACTGGTTTTCAATTCCAAATGTTGGTTTCTTGCTGAAGAGCATAAGCAGTGGACGAAAAGAGTTGCTGTCCTTCCTTTCTCGGCGGAGGTATAAAGAGATGCTTCAAGCTCCACTGGAAAAGCATGCTTTACGATACTCACAACTTGGTCTGCGTTTCCATCTACGGGACCTGCTTGGCTTGGGTCAACTTCATGTTGTCCCTTCTCCATCTGGTCCTCTAATACGTGTAGTTCATGACTGAAATCTTCAAGTTATCCTTACTCATTGACTGAAAAAGTTCTGGACCCATCACAGAAGAGATGACCTCTGGTATATTGGGAATGACAATACACCTCACCAACAAAGTCACAGGCAGTCCTGCAAGTTGACTATCAGTCTCTTGTACTAATACACTGCCTTAGCACATGAGGTCAGTCCATTTTCATTTGTCTAATATGAATTGGACCTTGTATTTGGGCAGATTAGCTGCATCTTATGGGTCTACAATTGGGTTTGAAGGATGCCCTTTTAGTGTAGGTTTGAATAAGCTTTCCTGGCCTCCACAGATAATTCTTGCCATCATTGAAAGTAGTTGAATCAAACAAAATTTACCCTTTTATTTGGGCATACAAGGCAAAATAAAGTGCAGAAAATTGTAGGTGCTTCTTCAGCAAGTGTTAACTGCATGTGATCATAGAAAGATAGCAATTGGAGTTTGTGACTTCATGAAAGGAAAATGCTCCATATGGCACAATTGGTTCAGTCTCCATTTATTTGTACACAAGATGACGGTAACAATTTTCATGGAGTTGCTCTTGCTTGCATTGATTTTGTCATGTGTATATGTGCAATGTACCACTAGATTTGCTGTTGTCTCTGGGAGCCAGAATGTGTTGATTCAGTCAATGCACTAGGTGTTGGGTTTTTAGTTCCAACTTTGTCCTTTCTTACTTGGGTTCAGGTTCTTACTCTATTCCTCTTCTGACCACTGCTCAATAGGTACTGTAGTACCTGGGCCAGTTCAAGACTAGTTATATTAGTTTCAGAAATGTTGAAATTTCTGCAACAAGTTGGCAAACCAAACATGAGTGACTACAACTGTAGGGTAAGAGCCCAGGGTGGGAGAAATAAGGGGCATAGGACAAAGGAGTAGCTGAGTCCAGCCTCGCATTTTGGGAATGATTGGGTGTCAATTAGGTTATTGATATCAAAAAAACTCAGTGTTGATTAGGTTATCAATATTTAGTTGGTTATGCATAAAGAGTAGGTAATCAAATAAGTCATTAATAATCACCAATTATCCTAATGGTAATTAGTCAGTTATAAGGTTTTTTTAATTAAATTTATTATTATTATCTTTTTCTGTTTTTCTTGTTTTCTAATCACTAGAATGTGTAGTGTTTGAATATTGATATTGTATCTAGATGATAAACCAGATAAAGTTATTAAAAAAATTTAAAATCCAAGTGATTAAGTTATTAGCAATTATCCCCCCAAAAGAAAATCAGAAAAACCAACTAGTAGGTTATTAATAACCGAGTTGATAACCAGGTCAAAACTCAATAACTGGCCAACACCGGTATGTACTAAAGGTGCATTCACACTCAGTGTTAGGTACTCTAGTGTTGAGTCCACTAACACCATGCTAGTCATTTAGGACTGACACCTACTTACCATGAACATTTTATGTTAAGTTAACATTCACATAATATTAAGCTATTGACCATTTAACATTAGGTGCCACCTAGGATGCCACCTAGATTTTCATTTTTTAACACTGACTTAACATCAAGTGTGAATGCACCATAACAACTAACCATAGACATATAGGTCTTCCTACTACCTGGTAGGTTAAGTACGAAGTGCATCACCACCTAGCCTACTTAGACTTATTTGCTCAAAACCCTCCCCCCTGTCAAGTCAAGCAGCTTCAGCTCTGACACATTGATGCAAGAGCACTCTCCAGTTCAAACACGTGAATTGATTTTCCAAGTGACACACTTTGTTGTTATATAAGAGGGTACTTTGTGATGTTTGTATGTTAAAACATGTAGCTAGGTACTACTAGTCCTTCTCCTTTCATACCCATTCTCTTCACTGCAAAATATTCTTTTAAAACTTGTGCCTTAGAATCTAGATTACAAATACCTCTCTACATGTTGAACATGTGCTTCTTCCTTGTCGGTTACCTAGTTGAATTTTTTTATAATTTTTTTTAGTTTTTTAACACTTTTTTATATTTGCAACTTTTTTTTTAGTTGGAAAATCAAAATTTTGCATCTTGTTTGCACAACAATAATTCTTTTTGACTCATTTCATATCATAAATAGGGCTAGGCTAGCAGCATGGGGGGTGTGTGCTTTGACAAGTAGCATTCATAGGTTGACTAGGTACCTACCCATTAAATCGACCTTCCATTTTACAAATGCTCTTTTGTTTTTACTCTCGTTGTTCACATTATTCACTTGAAAACATTCATTAGGCACTTTGGCGAATGACTTTGTGAACACCATTGGGAGTGTTTTGTGTTTACTCTATTAGTACCAAGGCTGGTTAGGCACTAATTAATTATTTTTGAATTTTCCAAAAATTCTATGAAATACATATTAGCCATGCCTAAAATCTGAAAGAAACTCTCAAGCATACTACCTTCATTATTTAGTGTATTGTCTAATTGTAAAATATTATTATTTTTATTGATGAAAATAAATGACAATGTATATATATATATATATATATATATATATTAGGCACCTTGTTGTCAAACCAACCTAGGTACTATGGTATTTAAGAGTGGAAAATGATTTGCCCAATCCATTAAAATAAATGTTCAAAATTGAACAATGAGTCAAAAAACATCATTTTTTTATTATTATTATTTTCAAAAATTCAACTTTAAGCTATAGTTGAAGTGGCAATTGTCCAAAGGAAAATTTAATCATGTATTTAATTAATTTCGGGCTTTTGAAAAATCTAGAATTAATAAATGACCACTTGGAGATTGAAATTTTGGAAAGAAATTTTGATTTGGGGGCCACACAACAATATCTATTAATAATGTTTTGCATTGCAAGATGATCCAACAAATATATGTTTCCAATGTTTTGTTTCAAATTTAACAAAAAACTTGATTCTAACCACCAAGTTTTAAAAGTTGAAAATTAAATTTTTAATCCAAAATCAACTAAATACATTTAAAACCAAATTTGGTTATAAACCAAATATGGAATAAAACACTTAAAGCATGCCCCTCTTTCAACCCCTAAACACTATTATCCACAAAGTAATGAAATTTAATGGAATTCAAGATTAAATGAACAAGGTTTGAAAATATTTATAATTGCAATACAGACAACAATAATAATGATTTAAAATATCTATAATTGTAGGACACACAACAACAACATCCATTGGTTGAAAGTAATCAAGAAAAAAAAAACCCAAGATGAAATTCATATTAACACCAAATTTGGTGTTAATCTAAATTTTAGTCCTCCTTTAAACTCAATGTATTTTTTTCATTGTTTTTTTAGAAATATCACCCCCCTTCTCACCAAACATGGGTATTGGTGTTGTGTTTTTTTTACTTTGTGAATAACTTTATTGTGTTGTGCTTGTCCTTTCTACACATGATGGAAATTCCTCAATAGATTTGAGGGATTTGGGGATGTTGTACAAAGGTTTATTGAATTTCAATATCGCAATGTTTGACATGCTTCACACTTTTAAAGGAAAGAAGATCATAAAATAATAGCAATGTCATGATTTGTGATGAAGTGAAGGTGTTATTAGCATTGAAATATTAATGAAACTCATAGCTAACACAATTGAAGTTTAAACCAATGTTGGGTAGGGATCTAATTTTGATAATAACTTTTAGTTCCAATTGTTTTGGGGGGGGGGGATTAGAATTAAATAATTGGCACTTCTAGTTATTTTGAAAACCTTATACAATGGTGGCTTTCATTAAACAAATAATAAATATTAGATGGTTTCATAGGTGACTTTTTTTCCCCCAATTTTTAAAGTTGTGATTATCTATATAAATTCATTCTTCGATTTTTTGAAAATTATAGTTATTAACTTTAATAAACACCTTGATAATCATAAGGTTCAATTCTTATTTATGATAAGCATCCAACACCAATTTAGAATTTAAACATCTTCATACTTTTACATGGTCCCTCAACATACCAACCACTTACTATAAATGGTTATTTGAAGTCCAAATCCTCCAAACTAATTGTAACGCTAAGAGAAGGATGTTTGTCAAACAAATTTTGAAACTTTTGGAACACTCAATATGAAAAACATCTAAAGAAAAAATATATATCAAAATGAATTTTAGTAGTAGCCAAAAAAATTCAAACTTGTATGAATTTTAATTCAATCTCTACTATAAAAATATGTACCACAAATAATGGGAATGTGTTTTAAAAAATTTTGTGTCTATTTCATAAAACTATAGAAAGGTGTTTGGTTCATTCAATAAGTGTAATGTCAACTTCAAGGGTGGGTTAATGCCCTTTATAGAACCTTTGGTGATCTTTTAAATTTTGGTCTTCATCCACAAATTACTAAGGTGGTAACTTTAACAAAATTGGTAGAACCATCTTTACAAGTCAATACCAACCAAACTCTAGTATTTTGGTTACATAATTTCAAAATTTTATAATTTTAAAATTAAAGTCCAAATTGAGATTTTAAGAATTTATATGGTAACCCTTGGAAAGAGCTTCCAAAAACATATCACTTGTCCCAATTGAAGTTGAGTGATGTCTAAAATCTTCAAAAAATGTAAAGTTTGGTAGGCAATTCAATACAATTGATACATAATTTGATATTGTTTATAAACAATTTAGTAGGAAAACTTTGGTGATTCAACTTTGATTTGAAAAAAATGCAAATTGAATGTTCTAAATGGCCATTTTGTAACCTTTGAAAATAGTTTTTTGACAACATATTAATTGCATCAATTGAAATTCATTTGCTTTTTTAAATTGTTAAAAGGGTAAAGTTTGATAAGGAATTTTGATAACTATTTTTGGTAAGTATTTTGAAAAATTTCTAATGATTTTTGCTACCTAGTATTTGAAGTTGATTTTTTAAAGTTAATTTTGATTTTTTTTTTTTAACACAAAATAATTTAGTTGACATTACCTTTTGTTTTCACAACACATATTGTTGGGATGTGCAATTTATGTCATCATGTTTGTTTAATGCAATCAATTTTCCAATGGAAAATGTTTGTTATTTTGTGAAAAAATTGAATTTGTTTTTGGGGAAAACATGTTTTTCAATGTTAAATATTTTTTTTCAGCAAAAAACACCACCTTTGTGGAATTCCCCCCCTTCCCCCTAAAAAGGTTTGCTATGAATGTTTAAAAGAACAAATAGCAATACATGTGGAATTATTGTAAACAACATTCATGACTAGAAGAATTGTAATATACAAATCAAATCCATGCATGTGTTTGTGATTTTCTTTCATAATGGTTGAATGTTGGTGCCATAATTTTAAATGTGTTACTAATTTTATCAAAATGAAATCTTCAATTTAAATTCTGGAGGTTTTTTGGTCCATTATATAACCCTATATACTTGTATCTTATGACCAAAGGCTAAGTGAGCAAAAAAGTCAATATTTGATGAATCAATTTTCGAAAATGTTTACAAACGTTCATGACTTTGAGGTTTGTTATTTTCAATATTATGAAATATGATTGCACCACATGGACCCTTACACAAAATGTCAATACCTTTCTATTAATTTGTCAAATTCAAAATAGAAGTTGAAATCATGAATATGCATTTTGTTGGAAATGTTAAAAGCACATGTCTAGGTTTGCACAATGGTTAATTTTAAAAGCACAATGTCTAGGTTTGCACAATGGAATGTTCTTGTTCCATGATAAATGTCACAATGCAACCTCATCTTCCAACCTTAGCTATTCACCCCCATTCTATGAACATACATGGACATGCACACAAATAAAATTTGAAGAAGGAAGGTTTTAAATATTCAATTATTTGTTATGAAATCCAAACTTGGCAATACAATGTTAACCCATTCCAATGTTATGTAAAATGGATGTGCAAAATGATAACACCATCACATAAGCTTGAAAAAACTTGAAAATAGGAAGAACTGAAACTGACAATTCCAAGTGCTCTTACTATTTACATTGTAATATCATGAAGACAATGAAAATTCACAACTATTTCAATATTAGAAGAATATGGTCATGTTATTATATGGTGAAAAAACTAACATAACTTGCCACCCTCAAACCTTAATGTTAATCTTTGATGTTGTTGGAAAGAATCACTTATATGAGATGCAACATTTATTGCAATCAAATAGTGTAGTTCTTGCATTTAAAATGATTCCAAGTTCCAATGCTTGCAATGTCAATAACTTGAAACATTTATAGGACATTTAAGGGACCACTTATGGTTTGTTAAAAACACAAACCATCTTTTTAAAAAATATATATTTATAATGAGGATTTCAAATATCTATCAAAAGAGCAAGAGGAATGAGAATTAGCTTACATCAAGGCACATGTTATGAAAAAGGTTGTCATGAAGTTCAACCATTTTGAAACCAAAATCCCAAGCCCCAAAGAGTATTTTTAGTGATGTGTTCCACTTTTGTTCCATTGGACCACACTCATGCAACATGTCATAGTGATACCATAAGTATCCAAACCAAACAATATTGCAATGATTAACATTCAAAAATCAAATGTAAATACACGTCATTTATGTTCGTGGAAAATAAAACATCTTCAAAATACATTAGTAATAATACTAGTTGTTCACATTATACCAAGATATCCAAACATATACATTAATTCTTTGTGACCTACTATTAAGGCTTACAAACAAAACTTCCAAGAAAAAAATAAAGAAAGTAGCCATTGTAATGCAACATCACAAAAAAGTCGTCAACTAGAATATCTAGAGCTTGATACTTGAAAATAATGACTTTAAAAAAAATTAGTTGAAATTTCAATGAAATCGAATTCTAAGTTGGAATTACAAAGTTGAAATTCTACAAATCAAATCCCATAATTCATAATTGAAAATCTAATTTGTGATGAGAGATTCCATGTAACACTTTCCAAGGGAACTAAACCCTAACCAATAAAAGGACTTTTCCTATGAAAATGGAAGGTGAACCTACAAAATAAAACATGTTAGTATTTAAATCCGTATCCACAAACAAAAATATCAAAAGGGAGAATCTAGGACCTATGAACTTGTTTAAATGTAAAAGGTAGGATTCATGAAGATATCATATAAAATATAACCTTGTCATAAAGTTGTTTTAAAATGGTACAACTCCAACCCATAGTGGGATTTTGCCTCATTCCAATTTGTGATGACAACATGGAATGGAAAATATTGCAATGTAAAAACATCTTGAGCATACATCCTAACAACCAAATCAAGATTAATTGCTAGCTGATTCTTCAATTTGGACTTCATGAAGTTGATGGTAGTAAAGGTGTGTTTATCATCCACACTCCTTAAAGCAACAATAATTGCAAGTTTAATAAGCTTCATGTATTCAAAAATCCTATTATTCTAAATCACATTGAAGTTTTTAGATTTTTCCATATTATGGTAAAGCATAACCCAAAAAAAATAAAAAATAAAATAAATCATTTTCTTTTTATATTATGGTGGCTTGGAAATGTATTTGCATGAAAAAAATACATGTCACAACGTACTCAAAAATGCAAATATACTCCAAAAAAGATTGAAATGATTTTCAATTTTCATAAAATTTATAATAGTTATTTCACATAATTTAAACCAAATTTGTGAGCCATTTGAAAAGTTTGATAATTTTCATTTCATAAATGAGTTTTTTTACGGTCTTGATCATAAATATGTGGTAAATGACATTTTCACAAACAATCACTTGCAAATGGAATGTGACAAGTGTTTTGAGGTTGGTTTATGTTTAGATTTTTTTTAATTATTTTTATTATTAATGAAATCAAATACTAGGGTAGTTTGAAATGCCAAAACGAGTTTTGTTATATTATATACATATCAATATACCCATGGTTCCTTTCCTTTTCATTATTTGATTTTTTTTTTTTAAAATTCAAATAATATTAGATAGCATTAGTTTTATGAAAATAAAAACATAAAAACCAAAACACCAAAATTTAAATTCAAAATTAAATGGGCTACATTTTGTGGAATTCATTCACAATATACCTTTAGTGGTGGATGGAAAAGTGTCCCAAGGGGGTCATTGTAGTGTGCTTTCACCTTTTAGTTGCACTCAATATTGAAGGTAAATGATGTTAATATCATTCATGAACTCTTGAATTGGAAATTTTCTATCGAGTTCACTTATTAACCCACTTGCAATACATTGGTTTTTGAATTATTAACATCATGGCAGGCAATTGCCCAATCATATGACCATTGAAACCACTCTAATGCACTTGTTTATTTATGTGTAGCATGTAAAAACATTGGTTGAAGCAAAAGGCAACATAGTCAATTTGTGTGGTGGGTTAAAAGTACCATACTATGGGCAATGCATCATAAGAGGTCCCCACCAAATCCACAAAACTTTGAAATTGGTCATGTGAACTTTTTTGTTTAAGATCCACATAGAAAATGTAAAGATGGGTCTAAATGAATTTCACCATTGCAACAAAATCACAAATTAATCACTCCCTACTTTGAACAAGTTTGTTCAAACTTTGTATTGCTTCCAACATAAGCAACACATATGTTAGTTGTGGCATTATGGTTTCCACATCACACTAATCATAATTAATAGCAACAACTAAATTGGTAGAAAGATCATCAAACATTTTGCTTACAATAGATTTATACTTGTTTAACATTTTTAAAAAAAGGGCCAACATTGAAATCCATCTTGTCCAAATGTTTTTCAAAAAATTTAAACTCCTTAAATAAATGATCTTAATCAATTTGGTGCATTCCAAATGTCTTTTGGGGTTTGCTTGTAATAGGTATACATAAAAACAAATAAACTTTCAAATTTTCTACTAGGGTCAAAGATGATAAAGTTTGCACAACTAGACTACATCAATGTGCCATACAATGAAGGGTGAATGCATGGTTGAATGCCTCATTTGTGGTGTCACAATGGTCATTTTTATAAGGTGCATTGTATTTAAATGTTTGTGGTGAATAATATAATTTTGAATTTGCCAATTAGAACTTGGTAATACATTAATGTGATGATTATGAACACATTTGTAAAACTATTTTTGAAAATAATGTATTTGTTAGTAGTGAACTTTTGAAGTTCAAAAATATGGACTAGTTCATTGATTAGATTGCTAACAAATTGAAAAATCATCTTAAATTTTAATCCAAATTGTTTACAGTGATTAAGTTTGTTTTGAATAATGAAATAATAAAATTGAGTGTGAACTTTTTCTTTATAACATTAGCCAAATGGTAATTATGGATTTTTGAAAGGCCAAAATTGGACCTCATTTTCAAAAGTCTTTCTGAAATGGATTTTTTTTGTTTTAATAAACATGATTTAAATATCTCTACTTTGGCCTTTATTCATATGGACTTTATGGGTTTTCTTTTTAGAATTTCTAAATGGAGTCCACCACAATAAATAACACCGATGCTTTTTGATATAGGTTTTGACTTATATTTAGGAGGTTTCATAAGTGACTAAACATTTGGTAATTGAAGATTACAATATTCAAATCTTAGAAATTAACAACCATGCCCATTATGTCCAAATTAACCATTTTTGCAACTTTTGATGCAACTCTCCTTCAAAACACCATGATAAAAATGAGTTGTAGTCGCATATTCAACTACAAAGTGATTTAAAGTTGCATATATAATTATGACTTGAGACTAATATTGATTTGGATGAAAATGAGGATGAAAATTGCACTTATATCACCCCTTTTTAATGGTTGGCCAAAAATAGATGAAAATGGTCTTTGTGACTCATGATGTAGTTCACGAGCTTCTAGATACCACATGGCATCTTATTCAATTTGAATTGCAACTATAAATCTTAGCTATAAATATAAATTAATTAAATGTGAAATAATTATCATGAGTTGGCAAATGAAATCAAAAGATTTAGTGGTTTAGATTTTTTTCCTTAGTGTTTTTGAATGAACTAAATGTAACTGTGTAAAAAGGTTTAAATGGTTGCTTTAATACATCCCAAGATACAATGTTTGGGATGTTTCTTTTTTAAATTCACAAAATTCATGTTGTAATGGACTTTATGATTTTCCTTTAATTTTGGCAATCCTAAAAGTCCTCAAAACTTTCATTCCATCTTGAAATGGTTTTATTACCCCTATTTAGAATTATTTATGACATGTAAATTTTTTGACGATTGATAAATGGATTCATCATCACAACTATGATTATGATTATTCATTTACAAGTTGTTTATATATTGTTATTAAAAAGTCCCCAAGTTGATGTATGTTTTTTTTTCAAATAAAAAAAGCATTCCTCCTAATTAAATTACATAAGAATCATATATTTGACACCTTTTTCATAAAATTCAAAAAAAATTAACATGGGACACATTATCATCCAAGGGGTGTACAAAAAATACCATTTTATGTATAAAATGGGCCACTTTATCTTGTAATTACCCCTTGAGGCTTGTAGACTATAGCATGATTAAACAATCTTTTGTACAAATATTCCTTCTTGCACAACAAACAAATTGTACAATGTGTCATTTCAACATTGAAACTTAAAATTCAACAAACATAAATCATACATTACCTTGAGGTTGGAACATAATTTCTTTGACACAATTACTATAGGTACATTATTATGATCAATTTAGCTTTTAGATTTGAAGATAAAAGTAGTTATGGCAATGTTGTTGTAGTTGAAGGTGGCAAAATGCAATAGGTGTAATGAAGCTTTTGGCAATGTAATTCCTCTCAATGCCATGTTGCATTGATGATGATGATCCCATGGAAAAAATTGCAATGGAATTAGGTCCAAGGGATGGCAACAAAGGGTTGTAGTCACATAATAAAAGAACAATTTGATGATTTTGGTGTTCATCACATGCAATGATGGATCCAAACCATTAGTGGTAAAGTTGGCCTCCTAAGCATCATGATGGTTAAGGATTTTGATTATTTTTTAAAAAATCACTTAGATTTAACACATGTTTTTCACACATTCATTTTTTTTGCATTTTGGTGATTTTTTACCACAAAAAAACATTGGATAATCATGTTGTTGTATGTGAATGATATTGGAATGAGTGAATGTTTGTATGTTCATGGATGTGAAGTCAAAAAACAATGTTAAATTTCCATTGATTAAAAAAAAAAAGATATTATGTTATATTTGCTGCATAAAGTTACATTCCAACACATCACATTTTTCCTTAAAATGTGACAAACATTCAAATTGATCCTTTGTAGTTAACATTTAATTTGGTCATCCATGAATATAAAATATAAGGTGGTGTTGTTAATCAAATAATAGGGACTAGTGGTAACCCGTGCCTACGAGGCACAGACGGTGGGCCAGCACGGGTGGGGTGGGCACCTCTGGCCCACCGTCACACTCAAGGTTTTTTTTTTTTTTTTTTTTT
>Ga0116227_10004502_pt1 | contig 30226 bp, 18 predicted proteins | sample S1TSphgellanicum_FD_89693 | JGI IMG/M metagenome (GOLD analysis project Ga0116227, IMG submission 89693) | Host-associated microbial communities from peat moss isolated from Minnesota, USA - S1T2_Fb - Sphagnum magellanicum MG | ecosystem: Host-associated > Plants > Peat moss > Unclassified... | reverse complement strand
TGAATCCGTTCAGTGACTATGATATATATGTTCAAGTTCCCGATAATGCTTTCCTCATGCTTTAACTATGGGTAGAGCACATGAGTTTAGAACATTTGCAAAATGTGAGCCCAAACTTGGCTATTGTGTTGTTCTAAGTCCCTTACTTTTGGAAATGCCCTTCACCCACTATATAGTCCAACACCTATTCAGTGCCTCTTTGTCATTTAATAAATAAGTAAGTTAATACTACACAATAAGTTAATCACATTCAAATGAGAGAAGATGGATTTTGATAAGTCCATACAATACTGCTTTGAAATACTTTATCTCTCTGTCTCTCTCTCACACACTTTCTCTTCTTTTGTATTGTGATCTTTGCAGGAATCAACAACACCTTGAGCAAATAAGTGAGTACAAACTAATAAGCCATGGACTTTCATTTCCTCCGCCACCCTGGGGATTGATTTTGCCTCACATTTTGACACCAGTAGCGCTGCCTGCACAATTTTTCAGTTGATGTAGCCAGACTTCAATAATGTCCACACACACGGCACTAGCACAGAAGAGTGCAGGAGAAACCCCCCGCCCTAAGATGTTCGAAGACATACAAGAACGTATGTGTGCACTCATTGCACAACATGGTAGTGTTTTGGCTGCTTTGACGGCCTTTCGGCAGCACCTAGATCTCAACGGAATGACGAGCAAATTGACTCTTTGGAAAATCTTGTTCCACATATTGATGTTCCAGTAGAATTCAATCAAGGCACCTTAAAATCTGCACGTGAACATCGCAATCACCTAAAGAGAGAACGACATGCTAAGCAACGTGAACAACCTTCTCTTCGCAATGACGCATTACAATTGTTTGGAAACGAAGATGCGTTAACCCCGAGACAATGGGATTGTGGAGAAATGGACACAATATGTGGATTCTGCAGCGCGAAAATGTGGATCAAAGAACAATCGGCAAAGTCAAGGAATAACAACCCACAATTTTTTCTGTGTTGCGAGAATGGCAAAGTTCTGTTGCCAAATCTTCCTGCAACACTACAAGAGCTGGAAGTTCTTTTAACCAGTAAAGATAGCAATGCCGTCAAATTTTGAAATCAGATTCGCATGTACAATTCAGTGTTGGCATTCATTTCGCTCGGTGCCAAAGTTGATGAGTCGGTAATAGGAGGCCCTGGACCATACTCCTTTCGCATTCAAGATGAACTTTATCACAAAATCGGATCCTTATGTCCTGCCGAAGAACAACGGCCACAATTTGCACAGCTATACATTCATGATACGAAACACGAACGTCAAAACCACCATGCCGTTATGCCCTCGCTTGATCCAACGATGTTGGATCGGTTGTTAACCATGATGTACAATATCAATCCCTATGTCAAAGTGTTCAAAATGGCAAGGGATATGATGGCAACAGAAGGTGCTCCCATGGATTTGAAATTACATCTCATTGCCTTTCGAACAAAGGATGCCCGCCAATACAATGTGTCGACGACCGATGAAGTCGTTGTATTGATGGTAGGAGATGGTTCTGAGGCTGTAAACAGACGTGACGTTGTCCTTGCTTAGCAAGATGGCCCGTTTCAGTGCATTTCCGAAACTACATGTGGGATACATGGCTCTACATTATCCGTTGCTATTTCCTTCCGGTGAGGATGGATGACATCTGAATATTTCGTTCAATGGTGTTGTTGTTGATGTAGATTTGGATGACGACCATGCGGAAGAATCTGAGCTTCAAAGAAAGCATTACAATGTGACAATGGCAGAATTTTACGATTATCGACTTCAACATCGAGACACTGATGACATTGCATTGCTTCGGGGTGACCGATTGCGGCATCAATACATTGTGGATGCTTATGCGGCTATCAAATAAAATCATTTGAAGTATTTGCACTTGAATAAAAAAAAACTTCGCGTGGATCTTTATCAAGGCCTTTAGGACGCCATCGTTGCAGGTGATAATAACGCTGTTGCCATTGGACAGAAGATCATTCCACCATCTTCTTTCATAGTAGGTCCACGTCACATGGTTTAGAATTATCAAGATGCCATGGCAATCTGCAGATGGGCAGGCTGCCAGATGCGTTTGTTACATTCACTTGCAATCCCCAGTGGCTTGAAATGAAGAGAGTGTTGCTGCTCGGACAGCAACCTCAGGATCGACCGGATTTGGTAACCCAAGTGTTCAAAATCAAGCTAAAGGAGTTGATCAATGACATTCACAAGAAACATATTATGGGACGCATGATTGTGAGAATCTATATTGTTGAATTTCAAAAGCGTGGGCTGCCGCATGCACACATTCTCATCTTCTTTATTGAAGAATGCAAGCCACATACGGTCGAACATGTAGACCGCATGATTAGTGTTCAACTTCCGAATTCAGAAACAAACAAGTTGGCCCATGAGACGGTTGCCAGATGCACGATGCATGGTCCATGTGGATCTGCGTTCCCAAATGCCTCGTGCATGGAAGAAGGCAAATGCAAAAAACAATATCCACGAAAGTTCCAATCCGAGACGATGACGGATGTAAACGGATACCCTATTTATCGACGTAGAGATACAGGGCACACAGTTGTGGTTCATGGCATTGAATTGGACAATCGTTGGGTGGTACCGCACAATGTCTATTTATCGACCAAATATGATGCGCACATCAATGTTGAGGTCTGCAACAATATTTGTCGCAACCCCACTTTGGGCAAAGTGGGAGAATGCAACTCCCACTCCCAAAAGTGGAGACTTGGAGTCCTTCGGGACTCTTGAAAACTCAGAAGACGATTTGAGGGGTCAAATCTCCTCGCCTTGGTGCGTTTTTTATGTCAATGAAAAGGTCTTGAAGAGTAGATGTCCAAAATGGACTCACATGAGCCATTTAGACATCTACAGCCCAAGTTATGGGCAAAAGAAGGGCCGGGAGTCAAATTGGCAGTTTGACTCCCGACCACTAAAAGTCGGGAATCGACCTCTTCCCGAGGTCCGATTCAAGAGTGCGACATGGCGTTGAAAAGCTCTCTTCGAGGGCTACAACTTTGCTTCAGACCTTGTCTTCATTGGACTCTGAAGTCGAGGGTTATGAGCTCCCAAAGTCGCGGGACTCCAACCCGGGACAGTTTCGGGACTCCAACTTGGGAGTCTTGGGAAAAAGTGCCATTTGGATGTAGTCCCTGTGGAGAGTTGCAGAGAATACTATATGGGGGAAGGTGGTGGCTTCCCCCGAGTTCAGGCCGTGGTGAGTCTTGTGTGTAAAAGTGCTCGTGGTTTGTCCCAACACCCAAGGGTGTTTCCGAATGCGAACTAACCCTCTTGTGGTTGGTTTTGGATGTAGATTCAAGCTTGATCTTCTAGTCCATCTTCCTAGTCTAATCCCGGGACTTCTAGCACGCCCCTCTACCCCCTTTTAGTGTTGGAAGTCGAGAGCGCCCCTTAAGTCCCAACTTTTCGCAACTTAACATAGTTTGACCTTCAAGTGGGTTCAACCCGGGACTTGGTAGTGCGTCAATATTCGTGCAGTCAAGTATTTATTTAAGTACGTATATAAAGGACATGATCGTGCGACTGTTGAAATCTTGCGCCAGAGCGACAATGCCACCGAAGAAAATGAAATTAAAAAATATTTCGACTGTTGCTATGTATCTGCATCGGAAGCAGCGTGGCGCATCTTCAAGTTTGATATGCATGAGTGGTTTCCTACCGTTGAGCGTCTATAATACCATTTGCCCAATCAGCAAATGGTGTTGTTTCGCGATGACGATGATGTGTAGGAAGTGGCAACACGGTTAGCCATTTCCAGAACAATGTTGACATAATGGTTCAAAACAAACCAAGAATCGAAAGTTGCACGAAGCCTTACGTTCGATCAATTCCCTCAGCAATGGGTGTGGAATCGGAAGTTGAAACGATGGACATTGTGCAAGAGAGGCTTTGCCATTGGTCGCATGTATTATGCACACCCGACATCGGGTGAATGTTACTATTTGTGAATGTTGTTGAATCGCGTCAAAGGTGCCACATCCTACGAACATTTGCGGATAGTGGATGGCAAAGTGCACAACACATTCAAAGATGCATGCATTGCAATGGGTTTGCTTGCAGACGACAATGAATGGGATCAAGCCTTGGAAGAAGCCGATGTTTGGGCCTCAGGACGATAGCTCCGTGACATGTTTGCCTCAATGTTGATGTTTTGTGAGGTCACGAATCCCAGACAACTATGGGATGCACATTGGGAGTTTTTGAGCGATGACATTGAAGCAATGACACATTGCGAGCGTGCTGATCCAACTGTTATCCTTCCTGAGGATGCGTTAAAGGATCGTGCATTGTATGAGATCGATCAAGTTCTCATGCGCAATGGACACTGCTTGGAAGATTTTCCAACGCTTCCCAAGTCTAATTACATCCCTTCTGTTCATGGAGGAAACCGATTGGTCTAAGAAGAACTGGCTTATGATCAACATTCATTGACCACAGATGCGGACAATGCAGAAGATAGGCTCAATGATGATCAACGCAACACATACGAAACTATTTTGAATGTCGTGACAAACAAAGAGGGCAAACTATTCTTTGTGTATGGCAATGGTGGAACCGGTAAAACATTTGTTTGGACAACACTTCTATCCCATCTACGAAGGCAAGGCAAAATCGTGCTTGCAGTTGCCTCATCAGGAATTGCGTCTTTGTTACTTCCGGGCGGCAGAACCGCCCATTCAAGATTCAAGATTCCGATTAATCTGCACGATGAGTCAACTTGCAACATCACACAACATATGAAAGTGGCCGAATTGGTGCGTATAGTTGATCTAATCATTTGGGATGAGGCACCAATGATGCATCGCCAAGCTTTCGAAGCTGTTGATCACACCCTGTGTGATTTGATGCAATTGGATGACACACAAGCAACCAGAAAAATCTTCGGTGGGAAAACCGTGGTCCTTGGTGGGGATTTTCGACAGATCTTGCCTGTTGTTCCCAAGGCGGGACGAGACGACATTGTCAGTGTTTCCTTGCCTTGATCGCATCTTTGGCAGCATGTTACAATTTTTCGTCTTCATATCAACATGCGAGTCATGGCAACCAATTTTGAAAAGCAACGAGAGTTTGCCAAATGGGTGTTGAATGTTGGAGACGGTAGTCTTCCCGCCATTGCAGGATAAGAAGGTGTCGATCTGGATTGGATCAAGATTCCATCCCATATGAGGCTGCCAGCAAAAGATTGCAGTTTAAGCGGATTAATCCGAACCATCTATCTGGATCACCGGTGCCACTCTAGGGATGCCATGTATCTTATGCAATGCAACATTCTAGCCCCCAAAAATACTGACGTTGATGAAGTCAACAATGCAATTTTAGAATCGATATCTAAAGAATCGCACACGTACCTGAACGCAAATTCTTTGGCTCCAACAGAAGAAGGTGCAAGTGTTGCTGCAGGAGTTTCAGTGGATTCATTGTATCCAGTGGAATTTCTAAACACTTTGCAATTCAACGGTATCGCAAATCATGAGCTGCAACTCAAAGTGGGTGTGCCAATCCTTTTGTTGCGCAATCTCAATCAATCAATAGGATTGTGCAATGGTACGAAGTTGATTGTCAAAAGATTGGGTCAGCGTGTCATTGAAGCGGAGATCATCACAGGGAACAATGTCGGTAAACGTGTGTTCATACCTCGCATCATCATGTCCCCCTCCGGGACCGATTGGCCATTTGTTTTGCGTCGTCGTCAATTTCTAGTTCGAGTGGCATTTGTGTGTCACATTGTGGCCCTTGCCATTTACATTAAAAAGAAGAATTATGGATATTCAAATATTCCACCATGCAAAAATCTAATCTTCCAAAAAATTTATAAAAAAAAAAAAAATCCTTCAAGATATCATGACTCTATTATAACTAATCTCAAGTTTCAACACAAGCCAAAATATCATGTTTGAAAAATCCTCAAATAAAAATAGACCTATTGTTACCTAGGGGCCTATAAAACTCCCTTCAACTACTATAACTCCATAATGAATCTAAACACAATAATATCCTTGCCTACCAAGGCAAGGCCAATAAATGCGGAAACATTGGCCTCAAAGGTTGCAAACTTGGCCTTGGCAAATTTGATGGTCTCCTTTCTTTTTCAACCTTGACTCCTTGTGTAAAGCCCTTGAGGCTGATTTCAGTGATTGCACCAAGAGGAATGCTTGATTTAAATTCAACCTTGGCCTTGACTCCTAGTGTAAAAGTGGGCCTAAAATAGTGTCAAGCTAGAGCAACTGAAGGGGCTTCAGTTGTCTCATTGATCAAACAACTCCCCCAATACCTTGCTTCACAAGTTTTAGAGATTATTATATTTATCTCTTAGCATCTTTGGTGGCTGGGATACTTATTCTGGGTTCACCTAAATAGACATTATCTATTCACCCTCCTATTCAATTAGATGAGGTGCTTCCAAAGTTCAATTATTATTTTCTGCAATGACCCAATTTGATTGGGCCATCAATCCAAAAAAAATGAAACTATGGAAGCTCCTCAAAAAATAGAAGGATCTATTTATGAAGTATAGAGTTCCTACTCCTTTGGCTCAGGTTATATAGGTGAAAGGAGGACAACATTTGCCAAAACATATGGGATAAAGTGAGGTGCTACTAGGAACTCTTTGGGGGAAAATGTTAGGAATTTGGGAACTCTTTGCTTTGACGCCCCCCCACCCCACTCAGCTCATATTTTGGCTTGTGTTGAAACTTGAGATTAGTTATAAAGTCATGATATCTTGAAGGATTTTGATTTATTTTAGAGCATTTTATTTTTTGAAGATTATGTTTTTTTGAATGGTGAAATATTTGAGTTTCCATAATTCTTCTGTTGCCTGCTTAAGATACCCTTTTTAATGTTGAGATCAATGACCTTTTTTTTTGTGACAAAATTTGTGGCTGTTTTGACTAAAAAATTGGGGAACATTTTGGAATTAATTTTTTATGAAAAGTGTTAATTCGATTAATATTCCTATTTGGGGGGGAAATTTTGTCAATTTTCAGATGATGCAAAATTGAAAAAAACAGAGAAAAAAAAAAAAAAAACAAAAACAAAAACCAGTTTGATATATTAATGTTTTCTTTTTCATTTATCTAACAAAGCATCAGTAGCAAGCATCTGAAAAGGGGTCTCACTTTAAGTGACAACATTTACTAAGGACATGTTCTAAACACTAAAAAATGCAAACGAAAAATGGGTACCAAATGAAAATCAAAGAGGGATTGGCTTGGTTAACTAGGTCAGTTTACAACACCATAGGTTCATCTTTTGATGTTCCCAATGTGTTCCCATCTTATTTTCAATGAGTGCAAATGAGTTCTCAATGCATTTCCCATTATTTTCTTCAAATTCCCAAGGTCTTTCTCAAGATGTTCCCAATATCACCATCATTTATCCTATAACCTTTGCCCAAAGTTGGAACTCCCATTACCTTCATAGGCAGGCCTACTTGAAAGCACTTTTATAATTTTGGTTTGGGAGTACAAACTTTTATTAGAAGGAATGTCTAAAGTTTCAAAAGTAAATTTGTGACCAAAGTGGCTCATTGAAAACCAAAAACAAACCACTTTGAAATTCACCTACAACTAATTAATAGAACTAACAATAGGTAGGGTAAATAGGCTAATGAGCGAACATTTAACTTCTCAAAGAGCTTCGAATCTTTAGACATTGTTTCTTCGCCTCTCAAGTTCAAAATGTTATTTTAAAAATTTGTCTTGATGCACCCATGGTAGTTTAAGTTATTAAAAATAAACTAAATATGAAGAAGATATGATTGTCAAAAATAAGTATTAATTATGTTTAATTATTGGTCTAAAATATGATTTAAATTTCAACATATCTATTTTCTTTCTGGTTCTTTTGGAGCTAAAAGGGTAATGTAAAGGTTAGCTTGGTGCACCTATAATATTTAAATCACTCAAGGTGAACAAGAAAGAAGGAACATATAAGATCTACAAATAAAAAATCATTTAAAAAAATACATTATGTGATTTTCACATGCTTTGACCTTCTCTTTTGTGTGCGTGTTGTTTGTTTGCCTTTGGAGTTGAAAGAGCTATTGTATAGCTTAACTTAGTGCTCCCATAATTCTTTACATCACTCCAAAGAAAACAAAAAAATCTAGAAATGTTCAAATATTAGCATGTTGCGATACTTTTGTATATATTTGCTTCATAACTTTATGATCAATTCCTCAATTGTTTTGAGCTAATCCTCTCCTCCATCCTTTGTTCCATCCTCTCAACAAAGTTAATGTTCAATAATTCATATTAAAAACAAGTCCACCAATCATGTTGTATGTACTTTCTTATTTGTGTGCTTCATGATTTATTCTTCATGAATCACTCACTTTCCCATTTGTCTACTTCATGGCCAATTTTCTTTCTTGTCCTTCACACTATTGAAACCCTCGAGCAATGAAAACAAAAATTCTACCAAATTGTGTTGTAGGCATGCATTTTTTTTGTGTTCATGTTGTTGCCAACCCATAGTCTATCAAAGCATGTCATATTTCTACTTATTTGCCTCCTCCTTCATGACTAAGTTTTTCATTAATTTTGCATCTATCTACTTATTAGCTTTGTTTCTTGTCCCTTCCTTTTAATGGGGTTGAGGCTCACAAGTTGCTAACATGTACAAGTGTATTAAATTGTGCTTCTTTTTTATATGTTTAAATTGTGGTACACATACTTTTGCATATGTCTAGTACCAAATTATGTTGCATGTATTTTTTCATATGTTGATTACAACAAGCACCAAACCAATGCACAAGTTAAATGTGGATCGTTTTATGATGCCTTGTAAAGCCCATACATATTTTGGTTCATCACCCCTTGGTTAAAGAAAATTATGTTTATTTTAATGTCAACAATAGGGCCTAATGCAAACATTCTTTGCAATGTGTTGTCATCCAAATTCACTTTTTCAAATCTAGTTGAATAGTTATTGAGGATTGATTTTTCTTGAACCATTATGGAACTTTCAATTAATACCCCAAAAAAATTACTAATAAAAAAAATTGCACCTTTTAATTTTAATTTGTTCAACATTAATGGAAGTGTGACCTTGCAACATATTTTTATTAGTAACATTTCATGTTACAAATAATAATCTCATTTGCATATTTCATGTCCTTCTTCATTTTCATTTTGTATGTATTGTTAGACTTATGTGTAGGCTTATTTTTTATATGTTTAACAAAACTTTTGTGCACATTAAATTTTTTTTGGGTCAAAGTGTTTTTCATGTTGCGACATTCATTGATTACTTTCATATGTAAATGAAATGCCAAAAACCTTCATGCAATGTGCATATGTCTATAACATACCACATGTGAAATCAAATCACAAATGTCATTAAAGAAGCTTAATTTAAGACTTTGAAGGATAGGTTGAAAAACATGAAAAGTGGATTAAATGGTAGGAAATTAAAATGTGCTCATTCATTGATAGTATGAAAGCATGTTGAGTTTAGGTATTTTCCTACCAATCAAATGGTAGAAAGATACCTATTGTGCATGGTGGATCGTGGTTGTTAGTATAACAAACTCCAATTCAAACATACACATCTTAGAGGTTAAAGACACATAATTTATAGGTTCATACATAATTACATAATGGTAATTAATTAATATATAAAATTTTCAATCTTACTTCCAAATGAGGATCTTATGATTACCAATGGGCATTAAAAAAAACATTTGCATGCATTTTACTATTATGTTTTTAAAAAATAAAACCTAAATAATTTGCCACTTTAGACTATGATTTATCCTTTTGATGCATAGTTAAAGACAACAATGAATGGACAAGTGAAGCTTTTAAAAACTTATGTGTCCATTTATCAACTCCCTACACTAACCATGACAACCCAAGAATACCCATTGTTGTACAATGTGCATTCACACCATCCACTATGTCACTATATCCACTATGTTTATCTCTATGTACACCTTAGGTTAAAGCAAAGATGTTGTACTACTTTCATAGCCTTTGAAAACATCTATTTATTTCTATAATTTTGAAAGCATTTGAAAGCACACACCTTCAATATTCCCCTAAATAAAGCTCTCAATTATGTTCAAATTGTTTGGCAATGATAATTATGGCATTTGACGTGTTTATAATGCATAAAGCTAGGTTAGGAAACCTTGCAAAATTCATAAGGATGGAAAGTGCATGCTTTAGTATTCATTCATGTGGTGGGAAAAAATTGGTGGTTTGGATCAGATGTAGCAACCTCATGATGGCACCTCCTTTTGTTAAACACTCATAACATTGCTTTGAATGCTCAAGATTACTTGTTTGCATCATAAAGGTGCCCATCACCCACACTTGGCCAATATTAGACTAAAAAACCCAAGTGGAAACATTATTAAATTTTGGCACAATATGATGCATCATGTTTATATCCCGAAACACAAAAAAAAATGTAATAATTGTAGGGTAATTGCACAATGGACTTTTATGGAAGTTGTAATGCTAGTTTTATTTGGGTTAGTCTCATATTGTTGTATATAGCTCAAATTCACTTGAGGAATTTAGCAAAAAATAGATGAAAAACTGAAACCAACTCTTTAAAAACTAATTATCAAAAAAACCAATGTTCACTAAATGGTGGACTTTACAATGTGAGGTACATCCAATGTCATAGTCAAAAACATAATTGTTATGAATTTTTTTCTATTAGTGGAGTTGGAGAACATGCCTACAACTTTGAACCACCACTCATTCAAATATTTTATCAATTAAGATGAGAAAATCAAGTACGATAAGGTCCTCGTTTTTTTTCTAACAATTTAAACAAAAACTTCATAATGACAAAAATTCTTAAAGTCCATAAACCTATTTAAATTAATGTTTTGAGAAAAAATCTTCTTTAAACATGTTTAATAAAGTGTATAACATGGTGGTATAGAATAAAAATGGAAAAAGATGATTCTTGGAAATTGCAAAAAATTAATTGAACTATTATGTGGTCTAACATGTCAACAATTTACAATTAGGGTAGCAACTTAGGTCTCCATCCTAACTTTTCACAACTTTTGACAAAATGCATGTGATGTTTACACTGACCCTAGTTCTTTTGAGCATGAGACTTAGTGTAATGAAAGTTCTTCAAGCATGATAGTTGTTGTGTAATGAGAGTTGTTGGATGTCAAACACAAGATGTTGCAATCAAGATAGTGTAGGTACATGTGAAGGTATTGTAATCTATTGTTGGGATATAGTGCAACCTATAGGTTGTGAACAAGCATTTTGATTCTTGATACCTTAATGTTTTTATGTTTGAAAGAAATTTTACAAAGCCTCATTTCCTTGTAAAATTTAGGTGTGTTGAAATGAAACAAATCCTTCTGCAACAAAACGGCAAATTTTTTTTATTGAATTCATATGGGTTTGCATAACAAATTATAGTTTAAATTCACATAAATGTTTTAGAGAAGGACAACATAAAATCAATACAAATCTAATTGAAATTGCACAAATGCATTCAACCAAGATGTAATTTGCAATCTAAACTAAAAATGAAATTCCTATGATTGGTTGTAGGTGAAAAAACAAAATATGTGTAAGATTGTTTAATATAATGAAACCTAATTTGCCACTCATGACTATAATCTCTTCTTACAGTGAACACTTCAAAACAATGTAAACTAGTTTGAAATATTGGAAATAAGGTCTATTGTCATTGCCACAATGGATTGTAATATATTTTTGTGGTGTGTAACTTGGGACAACAATGGGTGGAGCTGAAAATAGGTTTGTTGCCATCAATTTTTGCATTAACCATGACACCTTCAAGAATGTTTACTCTTCACATCATACATGCATACCATCCATTCAATTTATCCTCATCTCTAGAATTATTGATTGATCAAATCTTATAAATTAATATGAATTGGTGCAAAACACGTCAATAGGAACCATTTAAGCATTTGTAACCACTATTCAATACTCCATATTTCAAAGTAGTAATTTAAATTGATATTGAAATTATTGGATTTACTTATATTGTAACATACATAATATATCAAGGAAAAATGTGAATAAATTCGAAATCAATCTAATGAATAATAAAAAAAAACATTATAAAAAAAATTGTAGTAAGTGTCTTAAGCAATTTTTAAGCAGAAAAACACTAGTTACAATTCTTCAAAAGATTTGAAAATGATATGTTTGGAATTTTTAAATATAAACCTTAACATAATAATATTATGATTTTTTTAGAATAATTTTTAAAATTTAAATATTATTTAAAAAATATTTTAAGAATATTTCAAATTAAGTAATCACTTATGGGCACCATTTACTCATAATAACATGCTTGCACCCAATTAATATTGTATACCCAATGATTTGGAAGTAATGATTTCCTATAAACTCAAATTTCATAAAGTTAAAATATGTTCAAAGAAAAATGGAGGGATTTTAAAGTCTAGAATGGAAATTAAGGTGTATAATCATTGTTGTGGTCACCAACAACAACTACATTTGAAATATTTATTTGACATTTTTTATCACAATGTGTTCCTACGTAAATGAAAAAATAGTGGATAAAAATGTTTCCCAACCTATGTCCAAGAAATAAGAACTAATTTTGAGTGCATTCACACTCATTAAAGCCACAACAATTGTAAGTAGTGTTTTGTTGTTCATGCTCTAATGTCAAAAAATACTAATGTTGTAAATCTGTAACATGTTTAGATGACAACATTTTAAATATATTATGAAAACATGTAGAACAATCTATTTATGAAAGAAGGTTACTCTCCCAAACCCTGACACCTCTTGTCAAACTCTTGGTACCATTGGAAAGCACTTGATGACTAGGGGTGCACCAAGTTAGTTTCATAATGTTTCAACCTACAGTTGGAAAACAATGGAATATTGAACATTTTTTCATTGGAAAATCATTTAATCAAAATTAATAACTATAAGGGAATTTGGGCATACTTATGGCATTATTGGAAAGCCATCAATTAGTAGGATTTAATGAAGGTTATTTGGAAATTTTGAGACCTAAGGTATGGGAGGTATTTAATTTTGAGTACTATTTGTCATTGTAAATTCAATTAAATTACCTAAAAAATGGTTTTGGAAGGAAAAATTATATATTTGGGTAACCAATTCACACGTGGGCCAACAACACATGTTACACTAGTTTGAAATGAATATGATGAATATATAGTACTCAAAATCTAAAACAATATAATAAATGCTTTTGGTGTTTTTCCCATTTAAAAAATGACTTGAAATGCTTTCAAATTGACATAATCATGTATTATAATTATTCACAACTTTACAAAATAATACAATTTAACATTTTTTAATCATGAATATTTTTAGCCATTGTAAAAATTATGAATTTTTAATCTGTCACCTTTTGTAACCAATTTTAATTTGGCACATCATCTTGGCAAAAAAACCCATTACTTTTTAAATAATCACTTCAATGGGTAGGGTTGCTCCTCCTATCCTATTTGCACCCTTCTATACATAGTTAATTCAATGAATAATACACAAGTTCTAGAAAAAAGCTAATATGAAACATAAACAACAAAAATCCTTTTATACATGCTTTTAATAACATTACAAATTATGTTATGATCTTCATAGTGTTATATAATTGAATCAAAAATTCAATTGATGTATGCCTTCCTTAGGTGCCCTTAACTTGAAGCTAATTTTTCCTTATAGATTTCATCAATTTAAATTGCATTTTTTCACTTCTCCAAATTTCACAACATGAATGGGGTATATATACCATAGTACTTTTTTAGGTTCAACACTTTGGGGCCAAATAATTTTTTATTTTTCAAAATTGATTTTGTCAATAAAAATAATTTATGAAAATTTGGCAATATATATATATATGCAATTCTTTGTAGTTTTCTCTTCCTTGATGTTATTGTCCATGCATGTCCTTGTTGTTCATTGTATGGTTCTTTTGTCAATATTATCAACCCCAACTCAAGGTTACTACTATTTTCACCTTTTATTTCAACAATGGATTTAGTTGTTTCCACTTGATAAAATTGTATTTTTAACTCTTGTTAAATTTTTATTTCGACATCTAAGATTTATTTTTTCAATTTATATCTCTATAGCCCTTTTTTTTGTGACTCCCCTTTGCAAACCTTGTTCTTCAAGATCTACTCACAACTATTTCATTCAAAACATCACATTTACAATCCTCAAACCTTAATCATTGTGAAGGGGAAAAAAATAAGCAATTCGATATGTAATTTATGTGCCGTAAAAAATTGACTTAGTTGGAAAATTTTTGGCATCCAAAAGTAGTAAATTCGTCAAAGTTTGGCATTTCAAGTAGACAATTTATATGTTTTTTGCAATTTTCATGTTTGTTTTTACTATGAATGTTGCCCATGATGTATACATAAAGTTCTAGCTTATGACATAAGAGAGGGAACCATGATATTGAAAATGTATTATAATACAATTCAATCACTTTGCAAGCACACATAAAACATGCACATTTTGAAAATCAATATTCATTCCTAATCACAACTCGTGAAGCATTAAGGCAATGTTAAACATAGTTAAGACTAAGTTGCAATTCTTTTTTATAAAAAGATCATTAAAAAAACATTGAATAATTTTTTTTGGTTTTGGGCAAAATGACCATTTGGTCCTTGGTTAAAGCAAACCCTTTGGTTCCTTTGAATGTGAATGTGTTTGTCTAGTCAACTCCCCTAAATTCATTATCTTGCTTACGGTTTTATTAACATCCTCATCATCTTTTTTTCAACTTTTAAAAATCCATTTTTCAAACCATTTTCTTCTTTCATGTAGTTATTATGTTCAACTTCCATTTGTCCACTTCTCGACCATTTTCATCAACTTCACCACCTTCAACTTCCTCAAATCTATTTTAATAATATCTAGCCAAGGAATCATACAACCAAAATGAAACACATGACCACATGTCCTTGTATAGTGACCATTCATAATGAAGAATTGAATACCTAGGGTACATAGATGGGACATTTAAAATTGAAAACTAATTATAAGTATCTTCTTCAAAAATTGTTGCATGGTAACATTTTGTGATGATAATTAACCTACTCCCATTTTTTAATGTTCTTTTCAAGTCTTCATCAAACTACTAAAAAATTAGGAATGTAGCATTGGAATAGCCAAGTATCATTATCAATAAAATGCTACCACACAATAATGTTCTTGAACAAGATAAATTTTTAAAAGCACCTTTGTGCTAATTTACAATTTCAATGACTTCCCTTAATTAGGACCTCATGAAAATCTTGCGTAAGCAACTTCCTTGATTTCCTCACAACATGTGCCAAGGTTGAGATAGATCAATTGGTTTTTAATCTTAAGCATTTTAAGCAAAGATTTTAGATGCACACATTCATAGAAATTGAAGAAAATCAATCGTTTAAGATTACCAACCTCCTTCAACAATGATTTTAAGTATGCACAATAAAAAAAAATCCAAGACCTTGACATTTTGAGTACTTTCACAATTATTTTGGCATGAGCTTGAATTCACAACTTTCATGAAAAATAATTATCTCCAATTTGAGTGTAAAGAACATCCCACCATCATGTGTTGGACCAAGTCATTATCTAGAGTGAAAGTTTGTTTGCTTAAAAGACACCCTTGTGTTCCATTCCAGAGAGAATTCCTCCAACCCTTTCTACATGAATAAAGACGACTTGAAGGTCTTTCGTGCTATATAAATTGAAACATTGTATCTCTCATGACATCATGAACTTTTAGTGAATGGCATCCTTTTGTTTTGTCTAATTCAATAAATAAACATCATACCAATAGTCATAGATATAGATAATGTGTAAGATGCTTACCAAAAGTTTTTGTGAAAACATCCCCACAATTCTTGGCACCAATTTTGGCATTCCACAAATTAATCAATTTTCCTACATCCACTAGTATACTTTTAGAGTATGTTGCAAAATATGCAAAACATGTATTCAATCAAGGATCATCATTACTTGATATGTCATAGCTAAACTTGAGATGATTAAACAATTTGTCTAAATTTCAATGATTTGGGAACATGTGTGATTCCAATAAAAAATCGATTGGAACTTCCATCGTTTATATATGCATGGTCTTCCAAACAAGTGATTCACAAATTGAACTTGAGAGCCTAATGAAATCCTTTACACTTTGTAAAGACTTGGGTGGATTTTTGTAGTTTAGTTGGAGGACATGGTATTGCCTATAATTTTTCCCCTACAAAGGGTGGGCATTTTGAAAAACTCTACAAGTTGTTTTGTTTTTCCAAAGTGCCCACCCTCCTTTTAAAAAAATTCCCATGATACCCAACAAGTACTTGTCAAGTCTCGTGAGAAAAACCTTCTAAAAATAAGAATTCCACCTAGGTCTTTACACACAATAAAGCCTATGGCCGAGGGCTTTACCTTACCACTTAACAAGCAACACAAACACTTCCTTAAGATCATTAAGAACTATTGACAATCCCCCAGGAAATGCATGCCCATGAAAGAACTTCCAATGGTTCTCTTTTGAAAGAGAACCACTAAAGTGACCCACTCCATTGGCCGTTGTGACAAAACTCTCTCTCCCCAAACATCATTTACAACAAGAGCACCCACTTCCTTGAAACCTCTTTGTAATGCAATGTACAAAGGCTATCAACTCATTTAGAACAAACACACAAAGTTCATAGGATGAAGATCCAACTATGTACAAAAACACTATCATACAGGAGTCTTGTGATCTTGGGAGTTTTGGCTCACCATGAGCTGAATCATCACAACTCCTTCCAAATGTTGGCACACTTCATGACCATTGCGGGCATTTGAGAAAGAAGTGCCTTTCCTGTAACACCCATGCCCCAAACTCCACAAGACTGGTATTTGAGTGTCACTACTATTACAAATCATTGATCGTTGTAATCTCTTAACAAAATCCTCCAAACCAGAAGCAAACTTGGTGACATGTTGAACATCCTTCAAATTATTGGGGACCTCATTCACTCTTTGCTCTCTTGGGCAGCATATTTCCCAGTGCAATGAAGATGCAAAAAGTGCCAACCACAATTCGAAAAGTCTTGTTTTCTTTATCCCAGTTTTGAAACCTGACATTCTTCATACATCTGCATACTACATGCTAACTTTGTGTTTCTTTGCAGACTTTGTAATAAATAAAAAAACACAGGAACTGCAGCATACCAATTGCACCCAAGATGGATGTTTCCATTCTTCAATCAAATTCACAGCCCCTCAGAGTTAAACAGAGTTCTTGAACTGAGTTCAGAAAGGGTGCAATTTTGGAATACTGAAACGGAGCATACAAACATTACATGAAGTTGAACCCATGATCAATGTACTGAATTGATCTCCTCTCCTGATTACAAAATCTTAACTACACATTGTAAGCCTGAATACTTGTCCATCTTTCAAAACACCAAGATACGAGAGCACTAAATTCCTGTTATGCATCTCACTTATCTTTGAAAGAGTCATAAGTTCTAGAGCATACTTTGCTGTAGTGTATACTTCTCTACAGCAAAGCAGCTTCAGACACTACAGAAATGCTCTCTTGTTCTAAGTTTATCGCATGTCATCACTTGCTTGGAGTGTTGGTTGGGTCTGTGCCATCACAGCCATATGGGTAGATACAGGTAAAATACTGTCTGATTTACTTTGAACCCATTGTGCCACTCAAAGAGTCCACAATGATGATACGAAGAGGCAAAATTTACAGTAAGCCATTCCAAAGTGCTGGGTGAAGCCATAGAGCATTCACATGACCCAGACTGCTGCTACAAACAGGAAGTATTCAAGCAACGACAAGAGAATCTGATTCTCCATGGTAGAAGCCTGTACACTAATGTCAAATATGAAATACTATATACGATAAGGCAGGCTGCCCACGCAAGAGGCAGCACTTTGACAACCCTGTGATACCAGGAGTAACCATTGCAAGACAGCTACAAGGTTCTCTTTGCAAAACACACTTTGAGAAATGCCTAGCGTGTGTAGATCCACCATAGCAAATTGGAGAGAGAATTTCCATCATCATGCTCATTGAGTCTAAGAATCTTGGAAAGGGCTTCTTGAGGCTCATATATTGCTTGGAGTGCATACACAAACCCTCGCCATCCATCTGTGACATCACTCCTTGTGAGCGAGGGCATTGCCCAGTTGACAAGCTCTCTAGCAAAATGCTTGTCAGTGAAGATGAATTCAGTAACAGGTGTGATGGGAAGAACTTGAATTCCAAGCCGACAATCTCTTCGTTCAGCACCTGCAAACCAAAGTCCACTATCCCGCTTCGTTGACCACAAAACAGAAACCACACGATTCTCATCAACAAATTCAGGATCATACAAGACACTTCCACGTGGAATGTGCCAAAGGGATTGGGCAGAATGACTCTCAAGAGCTGCAAGTGTCAGTCCAGTGTCAACCAGCGACCGGTCCTTGTATGCTAGGCCAGCTAAAGCTGCTGCATAATACGCATGGATTGCCTCACTAGTTGATTCTTGATTCCGCCCATCCGCAAATTCCACCAGTCCACCTGCCCATGAGTGTAGCACAAAGGCATCAAAGCATCGCAGACGTGGGAAAAACTTGCTGCCATTCAAACTCATGTAGTCGGCAATGAGGGCGTATAAATGGGGCTTGTATTGTTGGCCCCATTGAGGATCCAACTTGGCTAATACTGCACCTGCAAACAGAAAAACAGTTGGGAAAATCACATTGAATTATGCATTTAGTGGCAGGAATAATGTGAAAAACCACACACAATGTCACCAGGAGGTCAAAGGAAAAGAAGAGAAGCAGCGGAATCAAACAGGCAGTGGGGAGAAAAATGACAAGAAGAGAGATGCAAAATTTGACCAGAAGAAGAGGAGGGCAGAAGGAGGACACCAAGCTGAGGCTGGAAGACACATGAGCTTTCACTACATCAAGAATGTCCATTGTTCAATTGCAATGGCATTAGTCTGACAAATCTGAGCCATGATCCTGTGACTGTGTACCAGCTATAATAAACCCTAAACTCCAAATACACTTACATAGTCAGGAGTAAATTCTGCCTGGAATACCATAGAACTAGAAAACAACCAAATCACAAGTTAGTAATGACTATCCAGAGATGGAAAAGAAGAAGAATGATGCTTCTCCAATTCATGTAAATATACCTGCATAAACAAAGTACCCCATATGGTAGTGATGGTCATTGTAGTTCCCAAGACCAAAGTCTGCACCGATATCTCTTGATCCATTCCGACTGATCAGACCACCCCACTTCTGGTCATACAAAATTGCATTACCAGGAAAAGTTCCATCAAACCATGGAGTAAGGGACTTATGAAGAAACTCTTGCACCTCATATACAGTTTGCACAAGCTGAAGCTCTTCAGCAATAAGTGCCAATCGAGCAGCACGAGCCAGAGCTTTTCCATGAAAATAGGTTGATGGATTGGTTATTGTGTTCAATGCAGCAACGTCAAGTTTTAGGGTTTCCTTAAGATGGGCACGAGCTTCTGGATCTCCAATCCCTGTTGAAGAGTACCAATGGACCGGTATAGGGCTGGCACATAACACCCAAGTGTCTCCCAATACGCCTTTAAGATCACCATCAAGACTCTGAAACTGGAGTATGGGAATTGTTTTCAATGGATTATCGTAATGGTGTGACATAATCCCTTGATGAAGTGGCAGACAAACCATGAGTAGTTCACCCCATCCTGCTGTCTTCCAAGTGTATTTTACTTGTGGCGGCTTCAAAAACTCCATAGTGCCGCCTGTAGGAAAACATGTACTGAACCGATCAAGAACACTCTCTGTTTCTCTATTATCACCAGGAATTGTTGTCATCCTCAGCACCCCCTGGAATTCTGCTGTTGCTGCCAGCTCTCTTGAAAGCTCCAAAGGAGCTGAAGAATAGATGACCCAAACCTGCCCATTATTGAGCTTGATCCTGTGCTTGGTTTTCTCAGAATTGGACCAAAAATCCAAAACCGCATGAATGGTGGAGAATACAGGTGTTCCATAATGACAGATGACAGTAATGTATGGGCTTCCCTTCACTAAAGGAACTGTCATGCGCTGTCCAAAGTCAAGGGTTACACTTAAGTCATCAAATGCTGAAACAACATGAGTTTCACATCCTTCCTGCAACCTGAGTGACAGATCTGCAACAAAAGGCTGATAAATGAATGCTCTTTGTGAAGCTTTCCCTGGATAGCAAATGGTGAGCGATCCCTTGTCAGACTTAACTAAGAAAGGGTGAAAATTCTCATGGCAATTCCCATCGTTGAGCACGAAATTGAGCCAGGGTGTGTTTGTTGGAAACGGTGACTTGCAAATCCGATGGCCCCATAGTCTTGTTGGGTTTGGAGCCACAGTCTCTTGAATCAATGGAAATGGTTGGGGTGTAAAGTCTTCCACCTTCTCATCCTCATCCCGTCTTCCATGAAGGTGATGATGCATCATGTGGAGCATTGCATCCAACTGGCAGGAAAATTCAGCAAAGAGCTACTGCCACTTTCTTCTACAAAACAGTACACAAAGCTCCTCACAGATCATGAATCCCATACACAAAGAAACTTTGCCACATTTGAACACAAAGGTGAATAGATTAGTAGCTTACATTACAGGATTGATATAGGGTTTCCCATAAAAGGACCCATTCAAGCTATTGAACAGAAGAGAACTGCACATGGCTGGATTAGGAAAAACAACCATGGATTCTCTGGACCGAAGCAACAGGAGATACCAATTTGTGGGCTCAGATGAAGCAAGACTGGAGTTGAACAGACTCCTGCATTGAGCTCACAGCTTCCTTCAAGATGTACTGAAGAATGTGCTGCTAGAACAGACTGATTGGTTTCGATCACGAACAAGACCAAGCAAGGATATCTATCATTGGTGGAAACTATCCTCTTTGAGAATGGTAAGAAAATTGCAAACAAAGTAACAGAGAGAGTGCTTGTCTCTGAGCTGAAAATGGTGGATCTACAGATGCCTGTAACTAGAATCATGTGAGCGGGACAAGCTGAGCTGAGCTGAGCTCTTGTAACTTGCAGTGATCACAACCTCTTTCTTCGTGAACCCTGTTGTGCCCTAAAAACATCGCCAAAGAGAGAGACTCCTGACTCCAAAACTCAACTGGACAGCTGAGAAGTGACATCGTCTCACAGTACCATCTCACAGCCCCAACACCTTGTGAAGACCAGAAGACCAAGATCGGAACACTGTTCGGATCAAGACAAAGAACAATCCAAAAGACAATCCAACGGCATTCCCGATCTGAGCTCCACAAGTCTTAAATTGGGTGCGAAAACCAGAGAGAGAGAGAGAGAGAGAGAGAGAGAGATAGAGAGTTGGTGCAACTCACAGAAGAAATGTTGGAGAGAGTCGACGATCGATCCACCTGCCTGGAGTCGTCAAGCACACGAAACGTGATGCTCCTGAAGACTTGAAATCCGGGAAAAGAAGAGCTGAAAAAAACGGCAACCCAGAAACGGAATTTACATCAACAACTTGAGAGAGCGTGCATCGATGGTGCAAAGAAACTGCGAAATTGGGTCATAAATTTCTCGCTGCCATCAAAGCTCAGAAAGAAAAATTGCCGCGTTCGGTTTTGGTCGGTTGCATTCCTTTGCATTCTTTCTTCTCTCTTTCACTTTCCGATGATGATTCATCACGAAACCGCGTTTCATCCACTTCATGTGCATTGTGTCCGCTCTCATACCCGAGGCCAGGATCTGTTCTACAGTAGATCTGCCACAACCTCTTCCCACACATCCAGACATCCAAATGGAAAGGACAATTGCATTGCTGTATTTGAGATCATGGGGAGTTTCTTCATCTGCCACTGTGTGCTTGACAAGCTGAAGCTCCATGAAGGACAGAAGGCAACAGGGTTCACGCTCCACACGTTTTTGAGCTAAATTTTCTGCTGCCATCTCTGATGCCCTTCTCCCTATTCTTGATCAATGCCTTGACAATTCAAAGCTGTTGCAGTACTTCTTTCACCCATGTTGTCTTCTTGTTGTGTTGCCTTCTTGCACCACCACATTGTTTGTTGTTATGATGGGTTTTCTTTCCTTGAGTAGGGGTATCATGGTTACTTGTGCTTGTTTCATGCAGGTCTGGCTAATTGACTTCTTTTGTTCTTGAGAGTTTATGTGGTTTGCTGAGGTATGTTGGGCTTTTGCAGATGTATTGAAATACAGAGCTGTTTGCAGTAGTGAAAGGGACATGGCAACAGCAGAGGTTGCCTTCAGGGACATGGCATCATCAGAGCTTGCCTTCAAGATGTCACAAATGTAGAAGACCTATTACTGGCGAGAGCTTTTGAGTGCTCAGACAACAATACATGTAATGTTGATGTTGTATAAAATTGGGGCAGACTACTGATCGAAAGTTTACTTTTGCAAACATTAATACGAACTTGACTATGGTGCTGTGGTGCTTTCTAGACTAGGCATGTCATGTGGGTGGAATGCAAAATGCTTGGTGATTTCCTTAATGGTGAATAAGTTGAAAGCACATCGAACCCAACTTCTTCAACTCTCAATATGCTACATGGCATATTAAGCTCCATTTGGTTCCTCATATCCTGGGCAACCAATATCCTAACATCTGCAGATGTGACAATGTGCTTTGAAAAACAAGGATAATTGTTGTGATAGGTACTAAGATTGATGATGGGCAATCCATGCAGTCAACATGTTGTCCATTTGATCACTATGCAAAATGAAGGGAAGTCCAATTGGTGAAGGATTTCAGGTTTCAGTGCAAGTACATGATAGAATGACTAATGCTTTTTGTCAATGGTATAATACCTATTGAGAATCAATTGCAATTGGAGTCTGATGGTTTTGTGGATGGTATCAGAGAGCTCGAGACTCAATTGCAAGGAGGAGATGACAGCAGTTGTCATGCAAATTCAATGATAAATCATCATTGTAGTGTTGAAGGTTTATACTTCATTAACACCCTTCTAATGATTAGTCTTCCAGTGTTTATAGAAATGAAAGCAAGGATGAAGGAATCCAAGAGAAGAGCCTATTTCTTGGCCACTTATGGGCATTGAGGAAACTACCACTGGGTGAAACAATCTCTATGGCCAAGCTGACAGTTGTGGATTTGTCTTTGTGGATTTTGTCTTTTTCAAGGGTTAAGTCTTTTGATCTTGATGCATTATGGGGGCAACCGCATGACTTTCATTGGCTGCTGCTCATTTTGAGCAAACTTGGCAATAAGGTTTGTGCCCATCCCTTGTAATTTCTGTTCTGCTGATCTACCTTAATTGTATCTCTCCTTCTATGAAAACTTGTCATTGCACTTTCTCCACCTTCTCTCTCCTTATTGGAGGTAATAACGTGGGAAAAGTGATCCTGTCAACTGATTGCTGCAAATTTTATTCTACGATATTTCTGCTACCCAAATGATTCAGTATGTTTCTATAAGAACATTGTACAATTCTGGATTCAAAATTTTAAATATCATAGTGGTCTTCTTTGTAAGATTTGATTGTCGACAATAAAGCTTATAAGTTTTGTTGACACCCTTGCCATAACATGTTATGATGCAGAAATGTGCCAAGCTTGCACCATTTATTCCACTACTGAGAAGTAGGTAAGAAGAGCAAATTCTACCAATGTTGGGCAGTTCTTTACTTTTACAAAGAACCTTTAGTTCTGGTTCTTAAAAGAACCCTAAACCCTAAAAATAATCCAGTTCCAGTTTGGGTTCTGAACTGGTTCCAAAAATCAGACCTGGTTCCAGTTAGATTTTTACTAACTGGAATTGGAGCCAGCAGTTCTAACCCACCAGACTGGGTACCTGCCCAACAGGAAAGTTTTGTTGGCCTTGCCTACTACCAAGCAAGGATATTGTGTTTAGATTCATTATAGTGTATAGTAGCTTAAGGGATTTTGGCCCCTAGGTAATAACAATAGGTCTATTTTTATATGAGGATTTTTGAAACATGATATTTTGGCTTGTGTTGAAACTTGAGATTAGTTATAGAGTTATAATATCTTGAAGGATTTTGATTTCTTTTAGAGGATTTCCAGTTTTAGGTATATTTTTGCATGGTGAAATATTTGAGTTTCCATAATTCTTCTCTTGCCTTAAGGTACTTTTTAATGTAAATGGCAATGGCCCCAGTGTAATTGACACACCCCTTGTTCAATTTTTTTTGAATGTGTTTCAGTTTATGATCCAGCTCGAACTATGTATGTGTACATGGCACAATGAATGAATTATTGTAGGAAAGTTGGGACAATGGAATGAATTCTGACAAGACTGAAGTGTTGGCCTGACTCTGGAGTTTTTTGACTTTGTTTAACTTGCTCCATTTTATTTTATTTTATTTTGTTAAACTTCAATGGTATTTGTTTGACACAAGTAAAGCATTTGAACAAAGTTCGCTACTACCCTGGTACATGGGCTAGTTTGACATTAATTACATTATTTTCAGAAATGTTGAAAATTTCTGTTTTGGTTCTTGTTTTGCAATTCATGTGTGCAAGAGGATTATGCCACATTTGAAGTGTGGCCCCATGTTTGCTTGTGTTCTAAGCACAATCACTGTTATCTGCATCTTCCATAGATTTTCATGCCTCAACCTTGCCATGACAAAACCTTCTTCTCCATTAAGATAAAGTTTACATTTTGTTTTGTTGTAGGTTTGTCATTCTTTTATCCCCACTCTTAGCCAAGGAGAAAAGATTCTTCATTAAATTAAGAACATACAAGACATCATGTATGATTCCATGTTTCCAACTTGTCTTTCCCATTGTTAGAATCTCAACGTCACTGATCCCTTTTACCCAAATCACAACATCATTGGCTACTTGTACACCCCACCTATGATAATCAATTTTTAAAAAATGTTTGAATCAATGTTTTTTGTTGGCCATGTGTTCATTTGTTCCAGTGTCAAAAAACCATGTTTTTTCATCTAACTATGCAAATCTAATCTACCATGTAAGCATCGCTCACTCTCATGTTGTTGAACTTGATGATTTCAATAACATCATTTGTTGCAAACATCCCTTGCATATAATGTTTGTTTAATGGCAACTATTGTAATGTGTATCCTTCAAATCAACACTGTTTGCAACACAATATGGTTCAATACATTTGTAACAAACATCCCCTTGCCATTAGGGCCGTGGTCCTTTTCATTCTTCCTTTCCTTCAATTGAGCACAAACCAATTTTAAGTGCCCTATCACATGACATCTATTGGCCCACAATCTCCATGCCCTATCTAATGGCACTTCCTCAAATCAATATAATCTACTTCATGCTCCTTGAAAAGATTTATGGGCATCTAAACATCAATTTATTTTCACATTGTTGATATTGATAGTTTCAACAACATTTGTTGTTGGCTTCCCCTTGCTATCAAGCTCCTTTTCTTTATCCTTCTTCCTTTTTGGTTGAGCACACTCATGCTCCTAATGTCCAATCTCATGACACTTGTTGCATTGCATATTCTTTTTTAAATCAACAATGTACGTTGCTCACTCCTTCTTTCGTTCTTTTGTAATATTGCTCTTATTACTTGTGGGTACATCTTGCCATTAACATGCCTTCCAAAAAAAATTGTGTCAATGTTGCCATTTAGAACCTCTTGTGCTTTCTTCAATGCCTCCTTTTTTTAATAACTTTGCATCTAAATTATTCAAATTTTTCTTTGATGTAGGTGTGTTATCCCAAGCATCACACACATTTTCATAACTTGGAGGTAATGTACGAATGATTTTTGCCATGTTGGATAAATTTAAGCATTTTCTCACCTAGATCACTCAATTGCTTTGAAATCATTTCTATTTTAGAAATGCAAATAACAACATTCTCATTTTTTTGCATTTTGTTTTGTAGTACATGAATGTTTTCTATTGCATTCTACTCATGCACAACTACCAATTACTCCACAATTTTGGAATTGTCACAACACACAAGGTAACATTGCACAAAAAAAAAAGTCGTCTAAAATTTACATAAGGAGAAATTTTCTTTTGTGAATTTCTCTAGATTCATTACATTACAACTCTCTTTCTCTCTTGTAGTAACACTTGTTACTACATGCCAATGTCCATGTTCTCATTCATCTTGTTAGTAACTTTTGTTGAACATTTGAAAACTTCCCCCCCAAAAACTATTGTAATATCTAGTTTATTAAGTGTGTGAACCCATAATCTATGGAGCTTTTTGGTTTAACAACTTGTAGATGGAACTTTTCTACTCCAATTATTGTTATATCTCAAGCCATGAACAATCACAAGAAACATTACAATTTTGATACATTTTATTGAAAATAATTTTGTAGCTTGTAATAAAAAACATGATAATGGTAGCAAAGAAATAAGAGCATATCAGTTAGAAAGACAACAAGACTAAACCTAAAATAATAGGTCCACAATATCTAAATAATAGGTATCAAAAAGAAAAGTGAGAATTACAAATTTAAACTAGTCATATGTCCCAAAAAAAAAGGATTAACTAATGTATCAAAAAAACAATGTCAATAAATCATTCTATATTTTTGGCTACTTATTCAAACTTATCATAAAATTCAAGTGACTGGAATTTATTTTTTCAAATGTTGGTGATTTTGGGCGATTTTTTCCAATAAAAATCCCTTGTATAGGTCAAAATCATATATTTTAGGTTGAAGTTTGATGAAAATTCACCAGCAAAAGAAACATTGATCCAAATTGTATTGTCTATTGGTGTTCTTTTTTTCAATTTCCTAATGGAGTTAGGGTGGTGAACATCTTTAGGCAGATTCTGGTTTAAATGTTGATATCATTTCAAGGAATTCTTAAAATTGAAGCCAATACACATAAATGTGGTGGCACCTTCCGCCCCCCCCCAAAATTGTCACTTTTAGGTGAATGTTTATTTTTTTAAAAAGGAATATGTGACAAAATATGCCATTTTTAGTATTTTTTGTAACCTTTTGGTGAATTTTCGCCCAACAACAAAATCAGTGGTGTCTATCCTAGTGATATTTCTTTCAAATTTTTAATATGGTGTCATTGGCGAGCATCCCAAAAAATATTTAACATTATATGATGATAGGATTTTAGAACTTGCCTCCATCATGAAAAACATGCTTTAAAGTTTTTTATTAAAACTAAAATTAAAGTCCACATGTGATCCAAAAAAATTGAAAATTGGCTATTTTTCCATGAAAAAATGAGATTATCAAGGCAAAAATTCCCTTTTATTTTTTTCATTTTGGCAAAATTTTGAGCCAAAAAACGTTATCCACTTTTTTTTATTTAATTTGATTTGAACTAAGGGTCAAAAATTAAACTAGGAAAATAGAATGTTTATCAACCTAATCTTTATTAAAAAAACACAAAAACCCCAATTAACATTCACAAGCAGTAGTTAACTGCTTGTGAATTTATTGATGCCTGAAAGATGAAACCCAAATCAATTTTTTTGACAAAATGGTCTCAAATTATATAGACGATGACATTTTGAGCATGTCAGGGGACTTTACTTTAATGTGGGATAAAAAGAAAAAGAAAAAAAAGGCATGCTTAAAACATTGACATATTTGAGTACAAAAGTAAAGATCCAAAACCCTGGAACATGATGATTCTTCCAGTCTTGTTTTCTAGTGCAAGAACCCTTATCCTCAAAGGTCCCTTCCAGAGAACTGTTTGGTTGAGAACTGTTTGGTTTTTCCTACAAACAAAGCATCTTAACATAATAGAGACTGAAGCCTTTTCTCACACTAGTCTAAATACAGGATCCTCTTCTCGGCCATCTGGACAATGTAAATTGAACCAGCAGAAATCCTGAATCTCAAAAAGAAACAAAAGAAGAAGAAGGGACTTTTGCATAAAGTTGTCCATCATCATGCTACCCACAAACATAACACACATGGCATAGTCGATGACCTCTCCTTTCGAACAAAACATTCTATGAAGTGTCAACACATGCAGATCACGGCTTATTTTCCGGGATACTTGTGAACAGCATGGACAATTCAGATATTCTATATAGCATGTGCCAGCAAACAGCATTAATTTAAAAAAAAAAAAAAAAACTCAAAACAAAGATTTAAAGCTGCATTCCATATCCCTTATATATATATAATATAGTTGAGCTTGAGGGGAAAAAATTCATGTAGTATGAATTGATCAGGATGGATGGAACTCCCAATGAAGTTGAAATCAATGGATGTTTTGTGTTTTGTAACATGAGCATAACAATTAATTGTCCACACCTAGCTCATTAGACTAGAGAGAATGTTGAACAATGCCTTCTTGACCTAGATCATGCAAGAGACAAAGATTGGAGAACCATTGAGATCACCCAACATCAGCACAGTACACACACACACACACACACACACACACACATTTGACGAGAGAATAGGGGTTTGGCCCCACACCCAAAAAGACTTGGGCTTGCAAGGTAGCAAGTTAGAAGAGAATAATAGAGTTTTCCTAATCTAATGGTCTGAATCCAATCCCACATTCCTGGAGAGTAGCTTGGCTTTAAATCCCTGGGTTGGCTACTAGTGTAAACTTTGCTCTAATCCTAACTCGCAAGTGCCCCATGCCATTGGCCCTAGTAGTGTGAACTCGTCATTCAACTCATTTCTCCATGCAAACTCAGTTTTTTGCAATTTATTTGAATTTTCAATGACAAAGATTACTCAAAATTCATTATCTTTTGTACCTTAGGTCTAAAAACTATGAAATCACTGCTGTAAAATCCCACTCATCAACAAGGGGCTTTCCAACATGATCAAGAGCATTCACTAAAATTTTCAGTTTTGATTTTAATAAATTTTTTAATGAGAAAGATGTTCAATTAATTAAAAAAAATCTTGCATAATAAGTCTAAACATTACAAAACTGCCTCAATGCACCTTTACTTTTCAAAGGCTTTTCAATGATACGAAGAGAGCAAGGTAAGGGTTGCCACAGTTTCAAAGATCTTAATGCAACAAATAAACAAAACAAACCAAAACATACAAAACAAACAACCTTCCTTAATAGATAGATATGAACTATTCCCCCCTTCATCTCACTTACATGGATTTCAATTACATGTAGTCCTTTATTATGTGAAGAAGATGTACAACCAAACAGAAGAATGGATTGAACTAACAACACCCTTTTTTTTCTGGTTGCTAGGAAGAGCCAAAAGAATGGGTGGCCCCCCACACCCCACCAATGAGAATTGAAAGTTGTGAAGATGCTGTTGTAACACTAGACTTTAACCCTTTTCTATAATGAAAACAAAAAACAAGCAAGCTTTTTCTCCAAAGAATCTGGAAAAACCCCAAGGCTGACACATTAAAGTTTTCAGTAAAGTCAGGAAAACACAGCACCAAAACCCTGAGTTTGGTCCAAAAGCGGGTGAGATTCAAAAAAGGACATTAGCTGAGTTCCATCTTGTTTTGGGCCCCTCTTGCCCTTTTCCTGAGCGCCTCCACTGCTTCTCAACGCTATATGTGTGGAACAAACGGGAGTACCCATTGCGCTGCTACTCCTACTTTTGCTGCTCCCACCTGTACGACTACTATAATTACTCTCGAACCTTGTGCATTAAATACTGATTTTTCACCATTTCATACCCAGATTTAATAAAATTTCATTACTTTGCGGACCTCAGTCAAAGAGGGCACAGGGGGTGAAAGGATGCCCAAAGATAGGGTGACTTTAAGGAAAACTCTATTACCTATTAAAAATATTGTGGAAAAATAAAAAGCCTTGGGTGTAAAAATTTGCAAGCTTGTTAACGGTTTGCCCCGGTGATCTTGATTCTGGGTTGTGAGACACACCCAAACTGCTGTTACACACAGTGTAAAAATTGACAATTTTTGATTTCATAAAATCTATATGATACCTGGTGGATATCACAGGGCATGTCAGAAAACGAAACACCAGCTAGTGTGGGCATTCCATTTTTTGAAATACCTTGCATGTTCCAAGGGTGGTAAAAACCCGATTTTTTCCGCCGGACAAATCGGGTTTAAGGTTTAAATGAATAAAACCCAATTTGTATCAAAACCATGGTTTTATTCCGGGTAACATTAATCGAGGCCATGTGCACCTGGCCCCAGTTTTCAAGCCTAGGTACAGTACACCAACAGCCAAACTACCAATTGCCCACCTCTGAAGTTCAGAGTTCTGAACACGGAGTGGGTTGCCAGGTTACCGT
>Ga0116227_10004501_pt1 | contig 30228 bp, 26 predicted proteins | sample S1TSphgellanicum_FD_89693 | JGI IMG/M metagenome (GOLD analysis project Ga0116227, IMG submission 89693) | Host-associated microbial communities from peat moss isolated from Minnesota, USA - S1T2_Fb - Sphagnum magellanicum MG | ecosystem: Host-associated > Plants > Peat moss > Unclassified... | reverse complement strand
TACCCGTGAATGAAATTACCCTAAGTCTAGAAACCCTGACTGTACAAGGGATACAAGCTTTAGATCCAAACGACAATTATTGCCCCAAACAACCCATTTTCCAAAATACCGCCCAATGCCATCGCTCTATAGTGATGCAGAAATTACGGTGGGAGCCAATGTCTACCATTCAGAAAAAAGCCCAGAATTAGCCCACCAAGAGGATTTGAGAGATAGAAGCCAAATTCATTAACGGGTATTGCTTTTAATTCTCTTTCAATATGCGCCAGACATTTTTGTTTTTCACCGGCGCTTTGCGGACCGTAAGCCGACTAACAGTCACTACTTAGGGTCTACTCAAAGTCCTCCCCCAGCAATGATTTGACTTCTGAGGAACTTAAAAACAGCACACATACTTCCTGGGATGTGGCTACCCAGAGCCAATAATTCACTCCATCTAGTCGATAGCTGGTTTCATCAACGCACCGCACACCTGGTTGTTGTATGAATTCCCAATGGTACCCCTGCCAGCCACAATTCGGGCATTCCTAGGGTGTCCGCTGATACTCATGCACTTCTACTGGTTTTCTCACCAACTCTGCTATTTGCAACCGTCTCACTGGTGCTGACTCTACTTTTTCTACCGAGGTGCCACATACTGGACACTTTTCCAGTTTATAACTCTTCCTTTTCTTGCTTCTGTTTTAAGTATGCTTCGTACCAATATCCTATACCCCTCTCCTTTGGATCCGTGCCAGAAGTATCGATTAAGCTGGGCAGTGGTTAGTCTTGTTTTATCATGTCCTTTATAATACTGTCCCTGTCCCTCTTTTGTCCATTCTCAATTAATCTTTCTTATTGCACTTGACTAATTACTCTTGCACCTGTTTGGACTAAAAACGATTGAAACCCTGATTCAGAATAGGTTATAGCTTTATTCAGCTAGCCCTAAGTAGACCTTAACTGGTAACCAATGATATTTACTGAATAAATTTAGCTAAAAGTAAAGGAAAAATACAAGCTCTTTAAGGAGTTTATATCCAAATTTACCTAATCTTCAAGGAAATTAAAATGACATTAGTAAGAGTTTCAAGCGACAATAGGTAATGGATATACACATTTATCTTAGTTAAAAGGTAAGCGCGTCTTAGAGCTTTAAGATACAAGTAAACCTAAATTTTTGATACTAACTGTATAAGATGCGTTAATCATAAAACTAGTTTAAAAAAGCACTAAGGGACTTTGATCAATTTGTTATGCGGATTTTGATTTACTCGTACAACTACTATCCAGAACCTATTGGAATTGCCCCACTGATGACCGAATTAGCAGAGGGACTGGTCAAACGTGGACACCAAGTGCGGGTGGTTACTGCCATGCCTAACTACCCTGAACGGCAAATTTATCAGGATTATCGTGGTAAGTTCTATATCACTGAATATAAAAATGGCGTGCAGATCCAACGCTCTTATGTATGGATTCGCCCGCAACCAAGCTTACTAGACCGGATATTACTAGATGCTAGTTTTGTCATTACCAGTTTTTTACCTGCTGTGACAGGCTGGTGTCCTGACGTAATACTTTCAACCTCCCCATCCTTGCCTGTTTGCGTACCATCTGCCCTTGTGGGATGGTTACGTGCCTGTCCAGTGATATTAAATTTACAAGATATACTACCAGAAGCAGCAGTTCACACTGGTCTATTAAAGAATAAATTTCTCATCAACTTATTTACAGTATTGGAGAAATTTGCCTATTGCTCCGCCAACAAAATTAGTGTTATTGCCGATGGGTTTGTAGAAAATCTACTCTCAAAGGGTGTAGCAGCTAAAAAAATCGTCCAAATTCCTAACTGGGTTGATGTGAATTTTATCCGTCCCCTACCCCAAGCAAATAACTCTTTTCGTACTGCACATAACTTAGATGGCAAATTTGTAGTCTTATATTCGGGTAATATTGCCCTGACCCAAGGCTTAGAAACCGTCGTTAAAGCAGCTGCTATTTTGAAGCATATTCCTGACATTGCCTTCACAATTGTGGGTGAAGCCAAAGGTTTGCAAAGACTGCAACAACAATGCTTAGACTGGGGTGCAGATAACATTTTGCTATTACCGTTTCAACCCCGACCATGTTTACCGGAAATGCTTGCAGCAGCCAACGTTGGTCTAGTAGTGCAAAAGAAAAATGTGGTGTCCTTCAATATGCCCTCAAAAATCCAAGTTTTACTGGCCAGTGGTCGAGCATTGATAGGATCTTTACCTAGCAATGGTATGGCAGCCAGAGCTATTAGGCAAAGTGGCGGTGGACTTCTTGTCCCACCAGAAGACCCCCAAGCCCTAGCAGCAGCAATCTTAGATTTGTACAAAAACCCAGAAAAAGTCAAAATTTTAGGACAAAAGAGTCGCCAATATGCTATCGACTACTATTCCTTCGAGCAAGCCTTAAATCAGTATGAGTCACTATGCTATAGTGCGATCGCCGATCACAAAGCTATTCAGCCATCAGTGGTGACTAAACAGGAAGTTTAAGTAACGAGACCAAGAAACTCAAAAAAAAGCCCTCGGTGACGAGCCGAGAGACTTCTTCTGGAACGCGAATTGACCATAATAATACAATTGTACTATAAAAAATCGTACTTTGTCAACCAGTGGTGGTAGGAGAGACTTATGCATTCTGGTGAATGCGCGCACTTTCTGCCTCTAGACAGATGTACTGGAGTTTTCGGATTTAACGGCGAAAGTCAGCTTTGGGATTGGGACCTGGGATAATTTTTCCTGTGATCACTACTGCCCTAATACGACTAGTGCAAGGCGGCTTAAGTTTAGATATACTAAAAACGGCTAATTTCTGGACTTTTGCCTGTAACCTCAATCGCGATTTTAAAAGTAAAGCGCCAAACCGTTTAGCAGTAAACCACAAACTTGGGAAAATGAAGTTAAAAATAAGGGTTTCAGCCTTCGTGAACCAGGAGTATTCACTATTGGTTTAAGAGCACCCACTATAGCCGTTGGCGAAGCGATCTCCTGAAATGCTCACCAATAGGTCGTTTTTTTATCTACCTGTATTTCGCTGAAATGTTTGCGTGGCAAGGCTTATAAAAAACTTTTTGGTTTACTGTTTAGAGTATAGGCTACGGGGGATAAGCCAATAACGAGACTGGTGCATTTATACCCTAACTGAATTTACGTCTTGAATAACCGGATACAAGCGTCTAAGTTTTGTGTATGCATCTGAGGTGTTGAATTGCCAAAACAATACAAAATTATCCGGTAATCGTCCATTATGCTCTAGTAGTCCCCTCTACACAAATTCCTTAATTTTCAGTCTGGCTGGCTCCACAGCATAAATCTTAATAGCCAATTTTTAAATCAGCCCCCTAGCCATGAGTTTTTTTGTTAGAATTCAAAAAAACCTCTGCATACAGTTGCAGTTCAATTGCTCGTCAATTGTAAAAAATAGTTACAAAAGGAAAAAAGTACCTGAGGTTTAATGACTGATTATCTCCCAAGAAATTTTCCATTACAATCTGTCTCAACGACAAAGGATGAGGTAAGAATCCCGCTATTTCCAACTGAAGAGGGAAGTAAAAAATTAGCTTTAACTATTGCTCAAGCTGCCTGCGATCGCAAAGCTGGTGAGATTTTACTGCTCAGATTAGCAGATGTATCTTATCTGGCTGATTACTTTGTGATTATGACTGGCTATTCTCGCGTACAAGTCAGGGCAATAGCTGAAGCAATTGAAGAGAAAGTTCAACTTGAGAGGAAACAACTTCCCCTCAGGACAGAAGGTAAAGCCGAAGGAAGTTGGGTGCTACAAGACTACGGTGACGTGATAGTTCATATCATGATGCCGAAGGAACGGGAATTTTATAATTTAGAAGCTTTCTGGTCCCATGCAGAAAGGATAATCTTGCCAAATCCCGATGATACTGGGGGTAAACCAACATGATTAAGTCTTCGGTTCCCAATTGCCCAGTTCCTGTAGAACAGCAACCTCTGAATGAGTACGAAGAACTGAAAACAGCTTGGTTATTTCGTGATAGCACGCTAAATTGGCGCAGCTATCTGACGAAGATGTTCTGGATTTGGTGTGGATTGTGGTTGTTGGCAGGACCCGTGGCAGCAGCAAGTTTTGTGCCCCACAAACATCTACTCCACTTCCTCCTGTGTGGAGCCGCAGGAGCGAGTGTTGGAGTAGTATTAGCACTGGCGCGGTTATACTTAGGCTGGGAGTACGTGAGCGATCGCCTCTACAAGCCCACTGTATTTTATGAAGAATCAGGCTGGTACGATGGTCAAACCTGGACAAAACCACCAGACATCTTGAATCGGGATCGGTTGATTGTCAGCTACGAAATTAGACCAATTCTCCAACGCCTAAAATTTACCTTTGCTGGCTTGGCGGGAGTCTTTCTTACTGGTACTATAGTTTGGCATTTGTTTTAATTACTTCAGAAAATCAAAAAGCGGTAAAATTTAGCCCATGACAATGGGAAAACGAACTCAAGCCACAGCCCTGGAAGTCAGACTGCTGCGGGAAGGAATAATCGAGTCGAGGCACACAGTCCAAGCTGTTGTCTGCGACGAGCGAGGCCGTGTTTTATCCATCGCTGGTAACTGCGAAACTGCTACATTCGTCCGTTCCGCGCTCAAACCATTTCAGGCATTGGCTATCACCACCACAGGGACACTGGAACGCTATTCCTTGAGCGATCGCGACCTAGCAATTATCACCAGTTCCCACAAAGGAACCATAGAGCAGGTAAGACAGGTATTTAACATTCTTTGGCGGACTGATACTGACCCAACTGCCCTGCAATGTCCAATTCCCGAAGGTAAGAAAAGTCCCTTAGAACACAACTGCTCAGGGAAGCATGCGGCAATGTTAGCCGTTTGTCAACAGCGCCATTGGCCTTTGAATAACTACCTAGAACGTAAACACCCCATTCAGCAGTTGATTCTCGGCAAAGTCTCAGAATTGCTGCGAATGCCGGCGGAGGAATTTATCAGCGCTCACGATGACTGTGGTGCTCCAACTTATCTGATGCAACTCAATCAAATAGCATCTTTGTATGCCCTGCTAGCCTCTAGCAGCAATGTAGATATGGAGCGCATAGTCCGCGCTATGACCCATCATCCAACAATGGTCGCGGGTGATGGAGAATTTGACACAGAACTGATGCGTTTAACTCCTGGGGAACTGGTGAGTAAAGCTGGTGCCGAGGGAGTACAGTGCATTGGTAGACTTGGGGAAGGTATGGGATTGGCGATTAAAGTGATGGATGGGGCAAAACGAGCAAAATATGCCGTAGCTATCCACCTCCTCCAACAAATGGGCTGGATTAGTCCTAGCAGTGCTGATCGTCTCTCAGAAAAGTTTATGAGCCAGGGAAAATACAAACGTTTAGAAGTTGTGGGAGAATTATCGCTTTTGTAGTTGCCAATTGCTGACCTTGGGGTTATACTGGAAAAGTGAGACGAAAGCGACGCGGGATAGAGCAGCCTGGTAGCTCGTCGGGCTCATAACCCGAAGGTCAGTGGTTCAAATCCACTTCCCGCCACCAAATCCAAGACGATAAGACCCTGTAATCTCGGAAGATCACAGGGTCTTGTTGAATTATTCCATATGGAACAAGCTGACTTTTCCCATTATCTCTTTATTCTAGTGTTGGCGTAACTCCAGTCCCAAAGTCCTATTGTCTTGTCAAGGATTCTCATTAAAGGTTGCTTGTTGAGAATAAAGCCTTACTCCAAAACCCTTATTATACTAATAACGTAATTATTCACTCCCCCCTCTAAAATCGTCGAAACCCTTGATTTATCCTTGAAAGATAGGGGGGATTTGAATGGTTACGCCGAGTTAGCCTCCGACTGCAATCTTGGCATCCGTAATCAAGACCTTAATGACAAGGAAATTACAGATATCTGGACTGGTAGTACTAATGCTAGAAATTATGCGGCGATCCAGCAGCCAGGATTCCGGTTACCCCAGGGTTTGATTATGACACCTCTAGGACAAATTCCAAGGTCTGGTTTATACTAAAAACGGCTGATTTCTAGACTTTTGCCTGGGCAGAAAAACTTTACCTGTAACCTCAATCGCGATTTTAAAAGTAAAGCGCCAACCCGTGCAGAGTATAAACGATCAAACAAGCAGACTGAAGAGCACATCCAACAATTGCAGGACAGGATTAAGAAACTAATAGCGGGGTTAAGAGAGCTATGCTCAAAGACTTATGAAACTGAGTAGACTCCCTATATATTTTTCAAACCTGTAACCTTCAAGACCAACTTAGAATCTTTCTTAACGATCAGGGTAGCTGGGGTATACCCATTTTCAGTAATTGGTTCTTCAAGAGTATAAAGAAAACCTTTATTACTCCAACCTGTAGAGCATATACCATCTCTACAATTAACTCTACCCCCAATTAAGCGGATACATTTACCTTGGGGATCACAACCGTAGTAAGTTAGATCACCTGTATTGTTAACACCTGACCAAGAATCTCTATTGCTGACAGTAATTTTCCACTTGCCATTAGAGAGTATCTCTGTATTGCCTGCACTAGGTTTAGTTGGTGGTTTTCCACCTAAAATCTCAATTTTTGTCATCAGAGATTCTTTTTTGGTCTTACCGCAGGGTTCAACACTTTGACAGTCATGAACTGATGCTATGCCATGAAACAACCTAACTTTCTTGTTCACAAAAGTTTCAGGTTTACAAACATCAAGGGTTGTTCCCGTTTCATCAACTAGGGTGAGATGGCACCCAGAATCACCATTGACCATCTCTTTGATTGAGCTAGTTTTTGGTTGGGCTGCATCGGTTGGGATGCTGCCACTGCTAACTAGCCAAGTACAGCAAATGCTCAAGCAAAGGGAGGGAAGGATGTTTTTCATGTTCTTAACCCCGAGATTTGATTAGATCACCAGGGGCAAATGCACCACTTTCCGTAATAATAGCTGTAATTAACTCCCCTGGTGTGACATCAAAAGCCGGGTTGTAAAATTCCACACCATCAGGTGTGAGTTGACTGTCCCCAATTTGGTAAATTTCCGCTGGGTGACGTTCCTCAATGGGAATTTGGCTACCATCGGCTAGTGCAAAATCAATGGTCGAAAGGGGTGCAGCTACAAAAAACGGAATCTGATGTTTTTGAGCTACTATGGCTAGACTATATGTGCCGATTTTATTAGCTGTGTCGCCATTGGCAGCAATTCTATCAGCACCGACGACTACAGCGTCGATTAAACCACGTTGCATACAATGGGCAGCCATGTTATCTGTAATAACTGTCACGGGAATGCCTTCCTGCACACACTCCCAAGCCGTGAGTTTTGCCCCTTGTAATCGGGGACGAGTTTCATCCGCAAATACTCGCCCTAACCGCCCTTCACTCCACGCAGAACGCACTACGCCTAAAGCAGTACCATAACCAGCAGTGGCTAAGGCCCCAGCGTTGCAGTGGGTCAGAATTGTCAGTTTTTCAGGGGTTGTTGGTAATACGGCTAGACCATTAGCACCGATCGCTTGACAGGTTTGCACATCTTCAGCATTAATAGCTTGGGCAGTTTTGAGGAGAGTTTGTTGGATTTGGGCAACTGTCCCTAGGGTTTCATGGGCAGTTTTCATCATCCGGCTAATAGCCCAAAATAAATTCACCGCCGTTGGCCGGGTAGAACCTAGTAATCGGGCAACTTGATCTAACTGTGCCAAAAATTCCAGGCGATCGCTTGTCTCAATTTCCCTCGCCCCCAAGTACATTCCGTAGGCTGCTGCCACTCCAATCGCTGGTGCACCCCGGACAATCATGGTTTTAATTGCCAGGGCCATGTCTTCGCTACGGTGGATTTCCACCGTATTATACTCACCGGGTAGACGGGTTTGGTCGATGAGTAATACTGAGTTGTTGTACCAAATTACTGGATAAACCTGGTTTGGGTAAGATGTCAAAAATTTGTCCTCCATCAAAGGAATGTATGGGCAAGATAAATTGCCCAACATTTCTTAACTAAACCTTCACCGCAGCTTGCTTGGGGAAGAAAGCTTGTAGTACTTTTTGGGCAATTTGCTGCCCTGTTAAACCTAATTCTGCTTTAGATTCATCGGGTGTCGCATGATCTACTAGCACATCTGGTATACCAATGCGTTTTGTAGGTACTACAACATCAGCATCTAGTAAGGCCTCTGCTACTGCTGAACCAAAGCCACCCATTACACAACCTTCTTCTAAGGTGACAACCCGCCCTATTTGCTGTGCTAAGGGTACAATTAACTCTGTATCCAGAGGCTTGGCAAAGCGGGCATTAATTACTGTGGCTTCAACACCATGTTCACTGAGAATTTGGGCTGCTTGCATCCCCGTGTGTACCATCGTCCCGTAGCCGACAATCAGTACATCATCCCCTTGACGGACAATCTCCCCTTTCCCAATTGCCAAAGGTTCCCAACCTTCTTCCATCAGGGGGACACCGTAGCCGTTACCACGGGGGAAGCGCATAGCGATTGGTCCACTGGTATGGTTAATGCCAGTTACTACCATGCGTTGCAGTTCTGCCTCATCCTTCGGGGCCATGAGTACCAGATTAGGGATACAGCGTAGATAGGCGATATCATACATCCCTTGATGGGTAGGTCCATCAGCACCCACAATTCCTGCCCTATCTAGGCAGAAGAATACAGGGAGGTTTTGAATGCAGACATCGTGTATTATCTGGTCGTAGGCACGTTGGAGGAAGGTAGAGTAGATGGCAATAACTGGGCGCATTCCGGCTGTCGCCATGCCGGCGGCTAAGGTGACAGCGTGCTGTTCAGCAATGCCAACATCAATATATTGATTGGGCAGTTTTGCCTGAAGTTTGTCTAAACCAGTGCCTGTAGCCATTGCTGCTGTGATCCCAATGATTGTGGGGTTCTGTTCAGCTAGTTTCACTAAGGTGTGGGAAAAAACTTTGGCGTAAGCAGGGGGTTTAGGTTTGTTGGAGGGAATAGCTTTGCCGGTTGTCACGTTAAATGGGGTTTGGGCGTGATAACCTACCTTGTCTTGTTCAGCAATTTCATAGCCTTTGCCCTTCACAGTGGCCACATGTACTAAAACAGGCCCTGGTATTTGATGTGCCTGTTGGAATGTGGCAATCAACTCTTCTAGATTATGTCCATCCACCGGACCCATGTAGGTAAAACCTAGTTCTTCAAAAACTGCGCCTACCTTGGGAACAGCTAACCGCTTCATACCTTCTTTAATTCTTTCTAACTCCGGAGAAAGAGACTCCCCGACGAAGGGAATTTGTTTGAACTGTTCCTGAAGATTATCCTTGATAAACTGCACTGGTGGACTGAGGCGCATTTTGTTCAGGTAACGCGGAATTGCACCTACGTTGGGAGAGATAGACATTTCGTTGTCGTTGAGGACAACCAGCAGGTTATTTTTAGGTAGGTGTCCTGCGTGGTTGATAGCTTCTAGTGCCATACCCCCGGTCAGTGCCCCATCACCAATTACAGCGACGACTTTAAATTTTTCCCCTCTCAGGTCTCTGGCTAAAGCCATGCCTAAGGCGGCTGAGATACTAGTGGAGGCATGTCCAGCCCCAAAATGATCAAATTTGTTTTCACATCGCTTGAGGTAACCGGCAATGCCATTTTTTTGCCTCAGGGTGTGAAAGCTACTGTAGCGTCCTGTGATCAGTTTGTGGGGATAAGCTTGATGTCCTACATCCCAAATGACTTTATCCCAATCCATGTCTAGCGTTTGGTAAAGCCCCAGAGTTAATTCTACAACTCCCAAACCGGGTCCCAAATGCCCTCCAGTTGCTGCTACGGTTTGTAAGTGTTTATCTCGAATCTGACGCGCAATTTGTTGCAATTGCCGAATCGACAAACCATGCAACTGGTTAGGATGGGTGATTTCACTCAGATGCATACTCTATGGTTTTCCTCTCTAAATATTTGGCGTTATTTGATTTTCCCATGCTCAGGTTATTGATTGCACGTAAAACCCCATCCCTTGGTCTGACTTTTCCTGTTAAGTCTGGAAAAGCTTGCGGAGAAGGGATTTGGGTATTAACAAGCAAAATCTAAGGTGGAGTTTCCCCAGGAATTCACTATGAGTTGGGCTGTCTAATAATTTGGCTCAAAATTTAGCTCGTTAGCTGTATTGCATAATACTACTGTAATGGGAATTACTGATGTTTTCTGTGGGTTGGCTGAAGCTGTGCCCATGGGACCAAAGCAAAGCAGCAATATTAGCAGCCAAGCTGGGAATAAATAATTAGACATCTCCGAAAATGAGCCTGAAACCCTGATGCAGCAAGACGCAGATATTAACTTGTCGGAGATGTCTATTACGCAAATTTAACTTCATCCTTTCTCCATCTTCGATGTAAGAAGCCGAATAAATTCTACAGGTAATTCGTCAGCATCAGCAATAAAAGCAACTTCCCAAACCTGATCGCCTATCTGCTGCTGTGTTGGCTCTAAAAGCACTTTCAGTGGTGGTAACTGGTTTACCATTGCTAGTTTTTTTTGTAAATTTTCTAACCAAGTGGGTAAATCTGGTGTGATTTCAGTTAGATCGAAGGAAAGATGGTAATAGCCTACATAATGTTCATCGGCAAATGCATCTGGGGCTGGTTTGGGTTGGGGAATTTGGATTAATTCAATCCGTCCCCCCAATCCTTCCATCCAGCAAGCTAGGGTATAGCCTGTGGTGAAGCGTTCTGAGACTTTGAACCCTAGCTGTTCATAGAAAGCCATCGCTTTGTGGATATCCCCTGTCCGAATCGAAACGTGATGCATAATTTTCACTCGAATAGTCGGAAATAGGAATAGCGTACTGGCACACCAGGCTCTTTATCTAAGTTGAAATTAATTACTTCCCAACAGGGTTCCTCGGCCGGATCAGGACTAAATTCTACTGGTAAGCCATAAAGCCGTGCTGCCGTACTTTCTAGCTGTCCTGAACGCCACGGTGTACTCCGTTCTAAGTAGCCACTCATCAGTTCCTGATAGCGGCGAGCAATTATTACCCGTGTCGCTCGATAGCCTTGAGTATAGAGCTTGTCTAGGGCTTCGTGAATCTCAAACCGGATCCCATCAGGATGGGTATGTTGCCGATACCATTCGTTGTTCCACATCCGCCAATGACGGCCTGATTGTAGGTGGATTAACTCTTCAGTTTTCGGATTTGCCTCGAATGCGCCATGACGCGGACACAAGTATGTATCTGTCAGCGTCAGTGCCGGAATTATCTGGCGACAGTGGGGACACTGTATTTCCGGACCAAACATTGGGTACTGCAAGCCTGGATTCATCATGAAGTGCGTACAAACATAGTTTTGTTTTCACTAGCACCAGCAAGTTCGAGTTTACACTTCGGTTCCACTAATTACTTACCACAGCACTGGGGGCGCATGCTGTGGTACCATAGTTTTACGACCAGCCTCAAGGGTTGGAGTTTTTCCAGTGTTCCTGGGTACCATATCCATATTCTATCGTGTCTACCACTTCTTACTGGACATCTCCAGATTTTTCCCAAGCTGCCTTCATTGCAGCAAATGCTGTAGTCATTGGTTCGGTCAACATAGCTGCAGGGGTAAGCATTTGGTATGGAGCTGTGGTGAGAGGGGACATAGAACGCATTGATATTGGCGAATATACGAACATTCAGGATGGGGCAATCTTACATGGCGAACCGGGCTTTCCAACTATCCTAGAAGATCACGTCACTTTAGGACATCGCGCTGTGGTTCATGCTGCTTATATTGAGCGAGGAAGCTTGATTGGCATTGGTGCAGTGGTCTTAGATGGGGTAAAGGTAGGCACTGGGAGTATTATTGGTGCTGGTGCAGTGGTGACAAAAGATATACCTCCCCAGTCCCTGGTAGTTGGGATCCCAGGAAAAATATTGCGCCCTGTGACAGACACCGAAGCTGCCGAATTAATTGTCCATGCTCAACGCTATCAGAAATTAGCCTTAGTGCATGCGGGCAAAAGTACGGACCTGGGGAATTGGCATCACCCTTAAAAAAACTTTACACACCAGTTGAGAAAAATTGCCCACATCAGCTAAAAATAATAATGAGAACAAATTGACAAAACTTTAATTTCTCCATAACAAAGAGGTTCGGGATATGGACATAGATTATCGCGTAGCGATCGTTTTAGCACCTGTTGCTCTTGCTGCTGGCTGGGCCTTGTTCAACATTGGCGCGGCAGCTTTAAGACAAGTTCAAGCATTTTTGAACAAAGAAGCCTAAATTTAGTACCACGGATTGGGGACTAGTGGCTACACTCAATACCCAATCCCCAATTCCTGTTCATGGATATAGATTCTCTACTCAAAGCATTTCAACATTTTGGCATTAATCTGGGACTAGCACGCAGCCTGAAACTACTGGCAAATCTTGGTAGTCCCCATCACCAAGTTCCGGTGATTCATGTCGGCGGTACCAATGGGAAAGGTTCTGTATGTGCCTATCTTTCCTCAGTACTCACAGAAGCCGGTTATCGCACAGGACGCTACACTTCCCCTCATTTAGTTGACTGGACGGAACGTATCTGTCTCAACGAGCAACCAATTACTAGGGAAGAATTGTTTCAATTAATACTTATAGTTCAAGCTGCCATTGACGCGGATGATGAGTCACCAACTCAGTTTGAAGTAATTACCGCAGCAGCTTGGTTGTATTTTGCTCAACAGCAAGTTGATGTGGCTGTGGTAGAAGTAGGACTGGGAGGGCGGTTAGATGCGACAAATGTCTGTGAGCAACCCATGGTTACCGTAATTACCTCCATCAGTCGTGAACACTGGCAACAACTAGGACCAACTATTGCGGACATTGCCAGAGAAAAGGCTGGGATTTTGAAATCCGGCTGTCCAGTTATAGTGGGGACCTTACCACCTGAGGCACAAGAAGTTGTGCGATCGCGTGCTTTAGAGTTACAGTGTCCGGTAATTACACCTCAAAGTGCCAAACAACTAGCTACAGGCTGGGCTGAGTACGAGAAAAAATCAGAACTTATTCAATATCCCTTAGTTCTCAATGGACAAATCCAGTTAACTAATTCAGCTTTAGCCTTGGCTACTTTAGAAATTTTGCAAACAAAGGGATGGCAAATTTCACCAACAGCTATAGTCAATGGCATGGCCAAAACCAAATGGCCAGGACGAATGCAATGGGTAACGTGGAAAGACCAACGGTTATTAATTGATGGTGCTCACAATCCCGCAGCGGCTAAGGTATTACGGGATTATGCGGATGAAGGGGACAAGCACCCTATAGCTTGGGTGATGGGGATGCTCTCCACTAAAGACCATCAAGAAATTTTCCAAGCCTTACTTCAAGCTGGAGATAGATTGTATTTGGTGCCAGTACCTAATGATAATTCAGCCGCACCCGGTGAATTGGCTAAGATAGCTACGCGAGTTTGTCCAGAATTAGGTTTTTGTGCCACATTTCCAGATTTATCCTCAGCTTTAGATGCTGCTTATACAGCAACAGTCAATTTAGTTGTTTTATGTGGTTCCTTGTATTTAGTTGGGCACTTTCTCGGAACTACTGAGTTTCTCTCCTACTAATAAATAGGGTCTGCGGAAAAACTCTCCTATTGCGAATCTAGGTGCCACACGGTGCAAAAAATGGGAGCAACGGAAGTTGCTCCCCAAATTAACCCCATGATTTTTCCCGAAATGCCAGGATTTTGAGTCTCTAAATGCCATATTCTTGCACCTGTTTGGACTAAAAAGGATTGAACCCCTGATTCATTATATGTACTGGCTTTATTCAGCAAGCCCTAAATAAACCAGAGAATCAATCCTACCCCTAGTACACAAACTATTCCTCCTAACCCTGCTAGGGGCTTTTTATTTTTACCTGTGAACCATTCTGAAGTTTTACCTGTGTAGGTAATCAGTTCAGCTGTGTCTATGGTGGCAATTGCCAATATCCACCCTGTATGCAGTCCCCAAGCTATACCTAAATTCCCGCCATCAGCAAACCGAGCAATTACTAGCACTATACCCATTAGCCAAAGTCCGGGAAGTTGAGGAAGGGTTTCGGCCTGTTCCCAAATTAAATGTAGTAGAGCAAAGACCAAGCTAGAAATGATCACCGCTGCCCAAACTGGATAATCCTGTACTAATTCAGTAAACAGGAATCCCCGAAACACTAGTTCTTCTATTCCACCTACTAATAAAGCTATCAATGTAATTGGTAACAAAATGGATGGTATTTGCTCAAGTCGGGAAACTTCTAGGGAACACCAACCTAACCACAACTGACAGGTAAATACTGCAGCTAAACTGAGTACTCCTAACCCAAAACCTAAGAGGAAAGAACTGCAAAGTGAAATTTCGACGACAAACCCGTAATCAGCAAAAGATTTCTGCATCAGCCAACTAACTCCCCACAGAACTGGGGGAGCTAGTAAATAGAGGGGTACTAATAATGGAATTTTTTGCTCTGGCTGTAAGGGTTTGGGGAACTGCCATTTGATGGCGATCGCTAAGATCCCTGCTACTGGCAACCAACACCCTACCCAAGCCATAAAAAAAGCTATTACAATGATACCTGCTGGTGTATTGGCAGGTAGGAACAAAAAAAACACGATGGACCTCTGGATCTAATAGTGAACTACCCACACTCACCGGAAGAGAAGTATAGGCTACCTTTACCCAGAAAATAGCGATTTGTCATTGACCCCTAGCTCTTTTAAGTGGCTAGGGGTCAATTTGTCATCGCTCAAAAACTTGTCCCACATCGCTGTTTAGATGAGATGTGGGGCTTTTTTGTCTCAGCTAAAATTCGGGTTTTATAGTGGAGGTCTAAGGGGTTTCTCAAAATCCGGGTGGGGACATTGAGCGGGGATAAATTTACTCCTCATCCTCCTCTTCATCTTCGTCTTCTAAATCTTCTTCATCAATTTCTTCCGAGTCTAGATCTGGTTGAGTTAATTTTTTATCACTTTCACTGAGTTGAATCAGGTGAATGTGCTTGTAACCTAGTCTAATTTCAAACTCATCACCGGACTTTAAGCCCATGGCTTTGGTGTAGGTGGCACCAATCACAATCTGACCGTTTTGGTGCACGCTAACGCGATATGTCGGTTCACGACCACGACCATCTTTAGGTGCTTCCGGACTAAGAGGAATTCCTCTAGCAGACAGCAAGGCATCATAAAAATCGGTGAGATTAACTCGAACTTGATTATTTTTAGTAACGGTATAGTAGCCGCACTGTCTAGCTCTTTCTCGACGAGGTAAATTGGAAAGTTCTTTTACTTTAGCTAGTAGTGCTTTCCCGGTTAGTGGTGCAGTTGCAGTTTCAGTCATTATGCTCACGATTTCCTTAATCTCTCCAAACTGATAAACGATGTTGTCCTCATGCCAGTATTTTGCTTTTTAGCATCTGCACTAGAGATGCTAAAGACTCTAGGGTGAGGGATGAATTCTTGCTTATAGCAGCCATAAGTGCCTCTATTATGCTTATGCACAACAAGTTATAGGTCCGGGTTGTCACAGACTTTTATTTCTGTGATTTTATGGCGCTTTTAACCATCAATTGCCAAGGGAAAGGAAATTATTTTCTCTTTTGGCGCTAGTGTAGCGGTGCAATTTTCAGCCACCTTTACAAATTGGTCTGGTTTCACTACAAACAAGTCGTAGTCCCAAAAAATTGCAGCTTTGCACTTCAGTGCTTGCCCTGGTTGCTTTTGAGTTGTCAGGTTGTCCCTACATATCCTCTCAAACTTAGGGCAGCATTGTATTTGCATTCGGACTTACGGGTGTACACCCTGATTGTCCTACCAGCAAAAGACGTGAATTTTCTGGTCTCTACATTACCAAGAAACAAAGCGGTAGCAGCCGGGCTTGCACGGCTATTGATACTGGTTTTGTTGCCTAGTAATTTCATATTAAATACTAGCATGGACTAATAATAGCAAAATATTTGTTTAATTATGAATTATAGTTGGTCCTAAATTTTGATCTAAATTCCTGGATTTGGGTAGGGAAAAAGCGCTGAGGATTTTCTACCTACTTTATTCCCTAGACAGTATTGCGGTAGTCTAGCTTTTATAAAAGTTTATCTAGTGAGTTAAATCCAAGATTTCCTTGAATTAGACGAGACAAAAAGCGGTGTGGATATTCCTCCAGAGTTGATCACCTATTCCTCTGGTGATCTGGGGAGAGTATTCTCTACGTCTGTGCAGGGAGAAAATAAATCTAACACATCTGCCTAGTCCTTGATTGCCATCACCAGATCAAGATTATCCGCTTTAATACTTCTAGATGATCAAAAATTCACACTTCGCTGGCCCTTGAGTGATTTTTCATCTGGGACTCACCCTAAGTTGACATCAAAGGGAATTGAGTATGTCCTACCTGGACCCCTCTAGTGTCAAACTGGTACATAAAATGCCAAGATGTAATCACTCGATTTTGTGCTAGACAGATGTCCTGGGAACACTTATGGGACTAGGATTTTAATGGTCATCCTCAGGGTTCAGCTATCAGCTAGGCACTTCGCTATTAGCATTCAGGTGGAAAATTTCAGGGGGAATTGAATTCGGGAGTTGCTTTTTTTGATTACGCTCTAAAGATCTGACATCTGGATGCTGAACTAAAGTCAGCCTATTAACAGCTGACAAAGAATCAAGGAAAACAAGAGTATGGCTGATTTTCTCTGTTCCCCTGTCTATACTTGTGATTGATCAGGCATTGGTTAGGAGCGATGGAAGTTTTTTTTAAAGTATTTCGGCAGCAACAGAATTCTTCCCCTGTTTTGCAAACGTATCATTTGGAGGCAGAACCAGGCAATACAATCTTAGATTGCCTGAATCAGATTAAGTGGGAGCAAGATGGGACACTAGCATTTCGCAAAAATTGTCGCAATACCATTTGTGGTAGCTGTGCTATGCGAATCAATGGCCGTTCAGCTCTAGCTTGTAAGGAAAATATCGGCAGCGAGATAACTCGATTACAACAAATCTCCCAGACTAATACCTTTTTAGAAATTACAATAGCCCCCCTAGGCAATATGCCAGTGATTAAGGATTTAGTGGTGGATATGAGTAGTTTCTGGGATAATTTGGCAGCAGTTACTCCCTATATAAGTACAGCAGCGCGACAAGTTCCAGAAAGGGAATTCTTGCAAACACCACAAGAGAGATCGCGTCTGGATCAGACTGGAAATTGCATAATGTGCGGCGCTTGCTACTCTGAATGTAATGCGAGGGAAGTTGACCCAGACTTTGTTGGTCCCCATGCTTTAGCAAAGGCCTATCGCATGGTAGCAGACTCCCGCGATCAGGACACTGAAAATCGATTAAATCACTATAACCAAGGAACAAAAGGAGTGTGGGGATGTACCCGTTGCCTGTATTGTGACTCAGTTTGTCCCATGGGAGTAGCACCACTAGAGCAAATCACCAAAATTAAACAGCAAATTCTTGATCGCAAACAAACAAGTGATAGCCGCTCAATTCGCCATCGGCAAGTATTGATCGAGTTAGTTAAAGCCGGGGGTTGGATTGATGAGCGCCAATTTGGTTTACAAGTAGTTGGCAACTACTTTCGTGACCTGAGGGGATTACTCAGTATTGCACCGCTAGGCCTGAGAATGCTCATCCGAGGTAAATTTCCCCTCTCATTTGCTGCTTCCCCAGGAAGGCAACAAGTGCGATCGCTCATTGAGTCCGTGCAACAACTTGAAAGCTGATATAAGAGGCAATAGGGTTAGCAATTGTAAATACAGGTACAGTTCACATTGAGGATAAAAGAGTATTTCTGCAAGGACACTGAAATGTAGCTGATAACACTCACTTTTGGGGTAATACTGGGATTTCTCCACTAAGAGATAGCGGAAATCAAAGACCACAGGCAAACCAGTAATGCGACGTAGTACAGCATCAAAGATGAAATGCAAGTTTCCCTGTTTCACCCTTGTCAACAAGAGGTCTAGTAAGTAACCGAGCAGAAATATTTACAAACTAATATCTAGTCTGATCTCGACTGGATAAAGGATTTCAGCCCAGAGTTTGTGTAATTAATTCTGCTCAAGTACTTATGTTCTTGAATTGAAAACTGGCATCTCCCAATTCTTGACTAAAGATATACGGTTCTATTGGGAGGTAGCGATCGCGATTTGCTAACATTTACCCTTTTTCCCCTGTGCAGGGGTTGGGGTGATCCCATCTGGGAGGGGATTTGATAGTGATTTCCCTCCCCATCTTGCCCTTAGGGAGTAAAAATCTACCTGAAGGGTAGTTTAAAGCTAAAGTTTTACCTGACCCCGTCTTCTGAAAATCTGATCTTCAAGACAAGGGGTACCTCACTGGAAAACTCGGGGCAGATTCACAGGCTGGCCAGAACGCTCATAGACTGAAATACTCCACTGTCCGTTATGGCTGGACTCAAAAGCAATCCTGCTTCCATCAGCACTAATCCGGGGATTGCGGACTTCCCTCTGTAAATTAGCAGTTAAATTTCGTGACTGGTGTGTTTCCCGGTCGTAGAGGAAAATCGCTTTATAGCCTTCACGACTGGCAACGAATACAAGATAACGGCCATCTAGGGAAACACTGGGGTTGGAGGTGATGGTATCTAGGGAATTTAAACCTGGCAAATCCACAAGATTTCGAGTTACTGTATCAAACATATAAACATCTTGGCTCCCTTGACGATCACTGGTAAACACAATATATCTACCGGAAATTTGGGGATTTAATTCTGAAGCTGGACTGTTGAGACCCCTTCCCCCGGTGTCAAATGGGTAGCTCAAGAATTGAGGATAGCCAAAACACCCTGTCAACAAAATTAGGCATAAAAGTAAAAGTATCGGCTTGGTAGGTAATTGATCATTGGTCATTAGTTTTCTCTGCTTCTACAGCTGCACCATTGGGAATATCTAACTCAGTGTTGGGACCCCGGTCTAATACTTCAATATCCCATTGACCGCGACTGGCGGATTCAAAAACTATATAACGACCATCAGGGCTAATACTAGGATTCCTCAGCCAATAGCGATACATGAGGGTGAGTATTTGCGACTGTTGGCTGGTGCGATCGTAGAGTGCTATCACTGGTCTACCTTGGTCGCTTTTCAGATAGGCAATATAGCGCCCGGTATAACTTAAGCTAGGACTTTCGGCAACCGTTGACTGTGGATTTAAACCAGGTGTCGGTATAAATTTCTGCTCTTGTAAATCGTATACTACTAGTTGCTGACTATGTTTAAAACTGGATACAAAAGCTAAAAAACGCCCATTGCCGCTTAAAGCTGGTTGTTGTTCAGTGTAGCGACTATTTAGGGAGGTAGTCCCTAAAGGGATATCATTGGTAGTGCAGGACCCAAGCACAGCAATCAATGCAAAAACTAGGCTCCAATAAAGTAGTCTTTGGAGCCAAAACTTAGGGGTAGATTTTTTCACCTCATCACAACTAGACTAAATATCATCTTCAGAACTATCTGACTCATCATTTGGTTTGTCAATTGGTTTGTAGGGAACATATTCAGTTGGGATTACCTCATCATCTTCTTGGTAGGAATCTAAATTAGCAGGACGCCGCCTTTTTGGTTTAGTGGGGACGTCATCTTCCCGATTTTCTGGTCGCTGAGGTCTATTATTACTGCGACGGGAAGGCTGTTTCCTCTCTTCTGAATCTGAACTATCCCATTCATCCTCGCCCCTAGTAGCAGAACCCCAATTTTCTGCGTTAGACCTTTCTGGGGTGCGACTCACAGTCTTTCCCGAGCTTGAACGTCGTCTGTTGTCTCTAGTTTCTGGTTTTTCCCTGTTACTCCGACGTTCTGAACGACGTGGGGGATCTTCATAGTAGTCATCGCGAGATGAACGCTCATCCCTACTACCCCGAATCCGTGGACGAATTGGACGTTCCTCTTCTTCGTATGGCAGCGGTTCGCTATCTTCAATCTCCGCTTCATAATTCCGGCGCTCGGTGTATCGGTAGCGATCGCTCACCGGTCGATCTTCTTCGACAATTGGAGTGTTACGTTTGGCTTGCTGGGTAGCTATACTCCGCAGCTGAATACTTTCGACTGCAAAAAATACAGTTGTACCGACTAAAAGCAACTGACCAAATTGGAGAATGGGGTCTAACCGCCATCCTTGGAAAATGAGAATAAAGCCGCACAGTAAGCCCACTGCTGCAAAAAAGATATCTTGATCTCGTGACAGTTCTGGACGCACGGTTCGGAGAAAATACAGAGCCGCTCCGGCTACAGCTAGGAAAATTCCTAAAAAAGTAGCTGGAGTTGCCCCCACATTTACTTGAGCCAAGATACTGGCTGAATTTAGCCCAAAATTTATCATACTTATTTTCCCAATATCAAATCTATGTTAACGAGATGCGGCGACTAGGGATTGATGTGTCAGCGCAGTCTTGCAGTCACCCTAAAGGGGGGATTAGGTATAAAGATGTCCCCAACCCCCAGTACAGAAGGATTATGAACGTTGGATCTTATCTTTCTGGCTGATGAAAATTAGCCCGACTATTACTGGAATCACCACAATAGCTGCACCCCAAACTAGGCTCCAAAGAAAATTTGCTAAAGAAGGTGTCATAGTTCTCAACCTTTTTTTACACACTGCATCCTAATTTTAATGGTGTATCACTTCCTTGAGAAGCCTTTGAGCTAGAACTACTAAAATTGTTAGCATTTAGCCCTTGTGATTAACTAGTGTGTAACTCTTGCCAGGGAGGCTACTCGGCTCTAGTCAATTCAAGTTCCCGTCCTCACTTTCCGACTCCCATTGACCGCATTTAGTTAAAATTAGAAGGAGAATGCTTTACAAAGCTTAAAATTTTCAGGCATAAGCCTAAGTTTTTTCCGATTCTAGAGATAGTAACTTAAACCGATGACTGGTGTTGACCTGACTGCTTGGATTCTCGGCCTGATGCTAGGGCTGATGATATTACTGTTTATTTTCCGGATCATTCTCAGTTGGTACCCACAGGTGAATTTGAATCGCTTGCCTTTTAGCCTAATAGCTTGGCCTACAGAACCTTTTGTTGTGCTGTTACGCAAGCTAGTTCCACCCATAGGCGGAGTAGATATTACACCTATTATTTGGGTTGGTATCTTCAGTCTAGTGCGAGAAATTCTCTTAGGACAACAGGGACTGCTAACTATGCTATCCCGTGGAGGTTAGGGCATGGAGCAGGGGAGAGATTGATTTATTCTCCCCTAATCTAAAATTCTGTTGCCCCCTAATCCAAAATTCCCCTACTCCCCTGGGTTATTCATCTCCTGAACAAAATTGGTATAAACATTACCCTGTAAAAATTGGGGAGTTTCCATGATTCGCTGGTGAAAGCCAATGGTGGTGGGTAGTCCAGTAATGGCACACTCCCGCAAGGCGCGTTTCATACGGTTAATGGCAGTAGAGCGATCTGGTCCCCAGACAATTAACTTGCCAATGAGGGAATCATAATAGGGAGGAATTTGGTAATCTGTGTAGACGTGGGAGTCAATGCGAACACCGGGTCCTCCAGGAGGGAGATAGCCACTAATCCGTCCAGGGGATGGGCGAAAGTCATGATCGGGATCTTCAGCATTGATGCGGCATTCGATAGCATGACCTTGTAACACCACCTGGCTTTGAGTCAGTCTTAGTCTCTCCCCTTGAGCAATGCGGATTTGCTCAACAACTAAATCTACTCCAGTAATCATCTCTGTTACAGGATGTTCTACTTGAATCCGGGTGTTCATTTCCATAAAGTAGAATTGACCGGATTTATCGAGGAGAAACTCGATAGTTCCCGCCCCGGTATAGTTGATAAATTGGGCTGCTTTAACCGCAGCAGATCCCATTTTCTCTCGGAGATCTGCGTCTAGGGCTGGGCTAGGGGCTTCTTCTAATAACTTTTGATTGCGACGCTGAATTGAGCAGTCTCTTTCACCTAGGTGGATTACATGACCATAGTTGTCTGCCAAAATTTGAAATTCGATATGGCGGGGGCGTTCGATAAATTTTTCTATATAGACACCAGAATTCCCAAAAGCTGCTCCTGCCTCCCCTTGAGCTGCTAGGAAAAGTTTTACAAATTCCTCTTGAGACCGCACTAGTCGCATTCCTCGACCACCACCACCCGCTGTGGCTTTTATCATCACTGGATAGCCGATATCTTTAGCTATTGCTAATCCTTCTGTTTCAGTCTCTACTAACCCCTCACTACCAGGTACTGTTGGTACCCCTGCTTTTTGCATCGTTTCTTTAGCTGTAGATTTATCTCCCATCCGCCGAATGGCTTCAGGAGTGGGTCCAATGAAGGCAATGTGATGGTCAGCACAGATTTCCGCAAACCGGGCATTTTCCGCCAAAAAGCCATAACCAGGATGAATGGCGCTGGCATTACGGGTGAGGGCAGCAGCAATAATATTGGGAATATTCAAATAACTTTTACTGCTAGCCGCTTCACCAATACACACTGCCTCATCAGCCAGTTGGACGTGGAGAGCATTACGGTCAACAACAGAGTGAATTGCAACAGTCGCAATCCCCATTTCTTCACAGGCACGGAGAATGCGAAGCGCAATTTCTCCTCGATTGGCAATTAATATTTTGTCAAACTTCATTTTCTAGTTTCGATATCGGTACCAGTAGATTGACCTAAATTTGAGTGTAGGGTTTAGGCGGGAAAAAAGATATCAGTATTCCCCTGTTCATACCTTTCCCTAGCCTACAGCGCAATTTTGGATGGGTAAACTACTAGGATGTAGGGGGAAAATGCTTTTACACCTCGTTTCTTAGTCCAAAAAGAATTTGATAGTCCTGAGTAAGTGATTACTTTACCCAAACCTATCACTTTATCTTTGGGAAATTTTCTCCTATCCCATTGATTATGGCAGGAGATCACTGGTTAGGAGTTGGGGAAAAGCAAGAAAGTGTCTAAGAGTTCAAACAAAACCTTAATTCTGGCAGATCTCCCACTTCCCTTGCCTTATACCCTATACCCTACACCCTCAAGATTTCTGTGAGCCTTATATCCGGATGCAGAAATTTTCTGAGACCTATGAGTTTTATAATTTTCTATGTTATACTCTAAACTTAGGCAAATCGTGCGGATGTGGCGGAATTGGTATACGCGCACGCTTGAGGTGCGTGTGGCTTTGCCTTGCGAGTTCGAGTCTCGCCATCCGCACTTTTTCAACCCCTAAATTTGTGCTTTTCGAGAAATAGGTAAAATTTTGTAAAAAAGATTGGCTACTCCTGTCACACCAGCAACCGATTCAAGACTACTGTATCCTTGGCACCGCCTGACCCCGGTTTGGCAAGGTGGTGAGGAGGTAATTAGACAAGGCTTGCCACACGCGCAACTGGCACCTACTTGGCAGCTACTACTTCTAGGTGATGGCTCTCCCACACGTCACGTACAACTCCTCACAGGTGAGCCAATAGAGGTAGATGTCATAGATATGTCACCTATTGGCATGGACCTAGATGGAGCGCCGGAGATAATACAAGTTCTACCGGGTCCACGATTGCGCCGCCAAGTATGGATACGCACAGCCTCTGGTAAAGTATTATACTATGCTGTTTCCTGGTGGGAAGCCAGTCATGTAGATGAGTATTTACAAAACCGCTCATTACCAATTTGGTCTAGCTTAGGTCAACTTCGGACCGAGCTGTATCGGGATCTCCAGGGAATACACTACGGTTACTCAGCAAGACTAGAGTTAGGCTTTGAAGAGGTGGGCCCTTTTTGGGGTCGTCATTATCTATTTTGGCATCAGAGACAACCCCTAACTTTGATTTATGAGGTTTTCTCCCCCTATTTAACTAAATATTTAGGATCGATGGATCTAAAGTGCTAATAAGCAACAATAGCCAAACAAATATTTAGCAAAATGCAACTTCGGCAAAATGCAACAAAGCATGATAAAAGTAACTAGCCGCAGAAACAGTATAGATCAGTTTGATCGAATTAGTATCAAAAATATCCAGTGTCAGTAATTTAATGTAATCAGCGTTTCAAATTTGCAACTATGAGGTGTAGGTTTCAATGGCGATGCCTGTTGTATCTGTTGTGAAAAAAAAGAAAAAAAAGAAATCGTCTTTGGTGCTCACACTCTCGGCTGCCGGTTTGTTAATAGGTAGCGGTGGAGTGTTGTACTGCTTATTAAACCATGGACAAAACTTCTCTCGGGATTTACCAGTAGGTGCAAATATTATTCCTCAAGATGCCTTGTTGACAGTTTCCTTAACTACAGATCCCGGACAATGGCAAAAATTGCGGGAGTTTGGAACACCAGAAACTCAAGCAGAACTGGACAAAAATCTCACACAGATAAAAGAACACTTCCTGGAAGATAACGGTTATAACTTCCAGCAAGATATTCAACCTTGGGTAGGGGATGACATGACAATTGCCATTCTTGCTCCCGAAGCAGCTAACAATCCTGCACTTAAACCAATAACTACTAATAGCCAAGAATCAGTAGTAATGGTACTACCAGTGAAAAATCCAGAAATAGCCCAAAGGATTTTGGCACAACCCAAACCTCTAAAGCAGGGTCAATGGACTGAGCGTACCTATCAAGGAATCACTATTAAAGAAACAGAGGGACAAGTAGGAGAAAACCTCTCAGTAGCATTACTAGATAGGCAGTTCTTGGTGATCACCGATAGTCCCAAGGCTACGGAACAAGCAATTGATGCTTACAAAAATCAAGAGTCTCTAGCGACAATTGGAGGCTTTGCTGAGAATTTCCCGAAAATTGCCAGTTACCAGCCCTTTGCCCAGTTTTATGTAAATGTACCACTAGCTGCTAGAGTCGCTGCTGCGGCTCCCAAAAACCAATTACCAGCCCAAGTTTTGGCGCAACTGCAAAATGAGCAAGGTTTAGCGGGGACAGTAACCCTAGAGCCAGAAGGACTACGCTTAAAAGGTGTTTCCTGGCTGAACCCGAATAGTCAGCGAGTACTAACGGTGGATAATCAAGCAGGGAGAATGCAAGACCGTCTACCAGCAGAAACTTTGATGATGTTATCTGGTAGTGACTTACAAAGGTTGTGGGCTGACTATGTACTAACATCCGAAGGAAATCCCTTGTCACCCATTACCCCAGAACAACTCCGAAAAGGCATCAAATCACTTACTAGTCTGGATTTGGACCAGGACTTACTGAGTTGGATGCAGGGAGAGTTTTCCATCTCAGTGGTTCCCATGGTGACCAACCCAGGTTCATCTGCGAATTTCCGTGCAGGTTTGGTGTTCATGGTGAAGACAAATCAACGCCAAGCAGCAGAAGCATCTCTACAAAAGCTAGATGAGGTAATGAAAAATCAATACCAGTTCCAAATCCAACCACAAACAGTGGCAGGTAAACCCGTGATTAATTGGATTGCCCCGTTTGGGACTCTAACTGCCACCCACGGCTGGTTAGATGGAGATGTAGCTTTTCTGGTATTGGGTGCGCCGATAACTGATAAAATTATTACTCAACCTAATAATAACCTAGCTGGCACCTCCTCCTTCCAACAAACAGTTCCGGGTGAACCTAATCCACCCAATAGTCAATTTTTTCTCAATGTGGAAGGAATGGATAAAATTTTTACCCTAAATACTCTATTCCCTAATCAGTCAACCATACTTGCAGCATCACGCTCAATAGGAATGACAGCATCTGTAAATGATAGTCATAGTACCAGTTATGACATTTTTATTGCTTTGAAAAAAGTCGGAGGAGATGGGAGAAGATAGGGGGGTAGGAGGCAGAGATTGATCTGTTCTCACCTAATCCAAAATCCCCTGTGGGTATCTCCTGCTCCTTCTCCTTTGGAGACGCTACGTGTAGCTTGCTTTCCGTAAGGGCACAGCAGTCGCTCATGGGGGAAACCACGCCAGTCGCTCATGGGGGAAACCACGCCAGTCGCTCATGGGGGAAACCCCCAAGACCGCGCTGGCTCCCCAAGACCGCGCTGGCTCCCCAAGACCGCGTTGCTTCACAAAATCCAAAATTCCTAGTCCCCAATTAGGATTAGAACAGTAAAAATAAATAAGAGAACGAGAACCTTATGAATTTGGTCGTACTCCAGAATTGGCTGGACAACGCTTCCTTTGCCGTATTATTCCTGACTATGCTGGTGTATTGGGGAGGGACAGCCTTTCCCACGTTACCGCTAATGACTGCTTTGGGAACAGCAGGGATGGCAATAGCTAATTTGTGCATAGCTACCCTGCTGGGAGCCAGATGGATAGAGGCAGGTTATTTCCCCCTAAGTAATCTCTATGAATCGCTCTTTTTCCTGACTTGGGGAATTACCACTGTCCATCTAATTGCCGAAAATACCAGCCGTAGCCGCTTAGTAGGAGTTGCCACAGCTCCGGTAGCAATGGTGATCACTGCTTTTGCTACGTTAACACTACCCTCGGAGATGCAAGTCTCTGAACCCTTAGTTCCAGCATTGAAGTCAAACTGGCTGATGATGCACGTCAGTGTGATGATGTTGAGCTATGCGGCTCTGATGGTAGGTTCACTGTTAGCGATCGCTTTTTTAATCGTCACCCGTGGACAAAACATCCAACTGCAAGGGAGTTCCGTAGGTACTGGTGGTTACCGTAGTAATGGCTACAAATTAAATAAAGCAAGTGAGGCTCTTTATCTAGTATCGACATCAACTGCTGAAAACAACGGTCTAGCTCGGTTTGAAGCCAATAATAATGGCAGTACTACTGCTGTCTTGAATTTAGTCAATGCCCCCGAAGCTCAAACTGTGCTCGTCAGTGGGACTCTTTCACCCCAACGCCTGAGTCTAGCTGAAACTCTCGATAACATTAGCTATCGGATTATTGGACTAGGTTTTCCCTTATTGACCATTGGGATTATTGCTGGTGCTGTGTGGGCTAACGAGGCATGGGGTTCCTATTGGAGTTGGGACCCGAAGGAAACTTGGGCGTTAATTACTTGGTTGGTTTTTGCTGCCTACCTTCATGCTAGGATTACTCGCGGTTGGCAGGGGCAGCGACCAGCAATTTTAGCTGCCAGTGGTTTTGTTGTGGTTTGGATTTGTTATCTCGGTGTGAATTTGTTAGGTAAAGGCTTGCATTCTTACGGGTGGTTTTTCTAAAAACCTAACTCCGTTATTTATGTCTATTTATTTTATCTTCAAGACTTGATTTGATGAATTTGAGGATTAATAATAAAGACACCATCTGACATAATTGTTGCCCTACAACGGTAATAATTACCCCTTATGGTACGTCCGCGAAAGCGGACTTATTTTTTGGCCAAAATTATTGCGGGGTAGAGAGCATACATAACTCTTACCCCAGCCCGAAAACTATGCCCCAACTGCTTCCTTGGCAGCGTACAAGACCTCACTTGTAATATCCTTAATTCCGCGCTCACGGGCAAATTTTTCAGTGTTGCGCTTCACTTTACCCCGCACAAAACCAGGAATCTTATTCAATTCTCCCTGACCATCTTTAGTCCAAGTTAAATCAGATTCTGCAGAAATCCCTTTCGTAATTACTTCCTTAGTATCGTGACCACCAAAGATTTCCAATAGATGGTCTTCCATACCTAAAGTGAAGGAATTGTAGATTAAATCTGTAATCTGATTTGTCCCTTCATAACCTAAAAATGGCTTATAACCAATGGGGAAGTTTTGGACATGAATTGGTGCAGCAATAACACCACAGGGGATATTTAACCGCTTGCCAACGTGGCGTTCCATTTGGGTACCGAAAATAGCAGCAGGTTCGACCCGGGCAATGGCGTCCCCAATTGCTCCATGATCATCACTGATGAGTACTTCATCGCAATACTCACTTACCTGTTCCCGGAACCAGTCTGCATCATATTTGCAATAAGTCCCAGCCCAAACTACATGAATCCCCATTTCCCGGGACAGAATTTTGGTGATGGCAGCAGCGTGGGTGTTATCACCAAAGACTACAGCTTTTTTGCCCGTGAGGTTCTGACAGTCGATAGAACGGGAGAACCAAGCAGCTTGAGAGACGTACAAAGTTTGTTCTTTGATAAACTCTTCGTAGTCAACATTTACACCTTGGCTGTTAATCACCTGCTGAATCTTGCGAATACACCGCGCAGTCTCTACCACACCCATTGGTGTGATATCCACGTAAGGGGTGCCAAATTTTTCCTCCAGGTAAAGAGCAGTGGTTAAACCAAGTTCACGGTAGGGCACTAAATTAAACCAAGCCCTAGGCAAATGCTTCAGTTGGTGAACCGAAGCACCTTCGGGAAGGATGATATTTACCTCAATACCCAAGTTAGCCATCAGCCGTTTGAGTTCAGTGCAGTCGTGCTGGTTGTGGAACCCAAGGGTAGAAGTTCCAATAATGTTCACCGAGGGCTTTGCGGTTTTGTCCGCTGGTAGTTCCCCCTTCTTACTTGCCTTTTCGATGTAGAACTGGACAATTTGCTGCAGGGTGCGATCGGCTGCTTGTAGTTCGTTGTAGCGGTAGTGGTTGACATCCGCTAACATGACATCTCCTTTTGCTTCCAGCTGTGCCCGTTCTACAAAATTATGTAGGTCTTCTTGTAAAATGCTAGAGGTACAGGTGGGAGTTAACACAATCAAATCCGGGTGTTCTTCAGCATCTTTGCGGGTGATATTGTCTACAACCTTTTCCTGGGAACCCCGTGCTAAAACGTTGCGGTCAACAACACTAGTTGTCACCGGTGTAAAGTCTCTCTCCCGTTCTAACATGGAGCGCATGACGTTAAAGTAGTCATCGCCCAAAGGAGCGTGCATAATTGCATGCACATTTTTAAAAGAACTGGCGATTCTCAAAGTGCCGATGTGGGCTGGCCCTGCATACATCCAGTAAGCCAATTTCATCCGGTCTTCTCCATGAGTATTTGATGATTAAGTCGTTTCCCATTTTCGCAAAACTTGTCATCATACAGAAGTAGGTACTTGTATGGGTTAAGTCGAGAATAAATGGCTCAAACTCAGCGACTGATGGGAATCCAGCTTTTGAATTAAACAACATTAATGTTGTTTTACCAAATAAATCTTCACATTTCGCAATTCGTTAGTATGTACAAAGTGGCTTATTGACTTTATGGTGAAAACACCTCCCCAACCCCTGACAATTCCACCTTTAGAAAATGGTGATAAACTCACCCGCCATGAATTTGAGCGGCGCTATGCTATTTCTAAGGTGAAGAAAGCTGAATTAATCGAAGGAATTGTCTATATCATGCCTGCTGCACTGCGGTTTAAAAGTCATGGTCTACCTCATGCTTGGATTACTGCTTGGTTAGTTAGTTATGAAGTCATGACACCGGGTGTATTGCCGGCAATTGATCCAACTGTCCGCCTAGACACAGATAACGAAGTGCAGCCAGATGCCGTTCTGATGATTTCACCAACAGCAGGTGGTCAAGGGCGAATCAGTGAGGATGATTACATTGAAGGTGCCCCAGAACTAGTGGTAGAAATTGCTGCGAGTAGTGTTGCTATTGACCTCCATGCCAAAAAACAAGTCTATCGGCGCAATGGAGTTAAAGAATACATTGTCTGGCAAGTTTTAGACCGGAAATTGACTTGGTTCTATCTAGAACAGGGTGAATATTTGGAATTATTACCTGATGAGGGGAACATTTTGCAAAGCCGAATCTTCCCTGGGTTGTGGTTAGCAGTGGCAGAGTTGTTAGCAGGGAATATGCAGGGTGTATTGAATGTTCTACAGGCAGGTCTAGGGTCTGATGAACACGGAGAGTTTGTCAAGAAATTAGCTATAAGTAGTTAGGCAAAATAAATTGCACATCTTATTTGTCTATGTTCCTTATCCTGCCAAGGATACAGATTTTTAAAATAGGCAATTAATTTGGCACAGGTACTTAGGAATGATGTAGCAACCCATGAATCTAAATAGAATTCAGGAGTCAGAATGCGTTATAACGCATTCACCAAGGAAAGGGTCTGCTGAAAAACTCTCCTATTGCGAATCTAGATGCCACACAGTGCAAAAAATGGGAGCAACGGAAGTTATTTCTCTGATTCAACCCCAGATTTTCCACCTAAGTGCAGGCATTTTGGGCATCCATCTGCCATAGTCTTGCACTTGTTTGGGCTAAAAATGATGGTTCTTCCAGATATTTTATGGTGAAAATTGGATTTAAGTATATTTTTATATCTAAAATAATTCGATTTAAAGCCTGGAACCCTTATAGTATAATAATTTGCGATTTTTATTGACAACACTAAATGATACAATTATCATAATAATTTAAATGCGACTAAGTTTTT
>Ga0116227_10004499_pt1 | contig 30229 bp, 20 predicted proteins | sample S1TSphgellanicum_FD_89693 | JGI IMG/M metagenome (GOLD analysis project Ga0116227, IMG submission 89693) | Host-associated microbial communities from peat moss isolated from Minnesota, USA - S1T2_Fb - Sphagnum magellanicum MG | ecosystem: Host-associated > Plants > Peat moss > Unclassified... | reverse complement strand
TGGTGGCTTCCCCCGAGTCCGGGCCGTGGTGAGTCAAGTAGTCCAAGTTGCCCGTGGCTTGTCCCAACACCCAAGGGTGTTCCCGAATGCTAACTAACCCTCTTGTGGTTGGTTTGGATGCAGATTCAAGCTTGATCGCCTAGTCCATCTTCCTAGTTTAATCCCGGGACTTCTAGCACGCCCCTCTACCCCTCTTTAGTGCTGGAAGTCAGGAGCGCCCCTCAAGTTCCAACTTTCCGCAACTCAACATAGTTGGACCCTCAAGTGGGTTTAACTCGGGACTTGGGAGTGCGTCATCTTATGCAAAAATCAACAATTCAATTTGGCATTGCTTATGAGGCATGTTGGTGGTGTTTGTTCAAGTGTGGCAAAATTGTGATTTGGTGTTCACTTGATTTGAACAAGTCCAATGTTTGGCCCAATGTGGTAGAAATAGGGGTTGCTTTTCATTTTTTGACAATGATGGTGTTTTTTGCTAGGTGGCAAAGGTGGCTAACTATTAAGGGACTGATTTTGGAGATGGATGTTTGATTTCCCAAACAATTAGTTCAAAATGCCATGGGGATTATTTATCCCCAATATTGGCCACAAATTAATGCAAAGATGACAAATTTTCCTAGGCATTTAGAGGTGCCAAAAGGCTTCTATTGTGTCCCACATCCATGTGCACAATCCAAAGATGACAAGTATCCTCCTATCGTTCCTACGATTTTATCAAGGTGGGAGTTGGATGTTCAACATGGTTTATTCAAATTGATGATGGGTTGAAAGCATAATAATATACAAAAAACATAGTTAAAAAAGGATAGTCAAAAGATGGTTTGGTTTTTGCAACGATGCCAAGAAGTGAACATGTGAGCACGAACGTCAGCTTGTGAGCATGAACCTATGAATAGGAACAAATATATTTAATGATGGGGACAAAATATTGTTAAAATATCCTTATGCCACATAAGAATGATGTGGAAAATATTTTTCCACATGCACATGGATGAAAGTCAAAAAATGGATGAAATGTTTGGATGAAAGATTCATCATGTTGAAATGTATGGATGAAATTAATTCCAAAATAGTTATGTCAGATGAAAACCACATGTACATGGATGATAATTACAAAAAGCATGAAATACTTGGATGAACGTGGAGCACAAATGAACTTTTGGATGATAATTGAAAGTAAACGAATTGTTTGGATGAAAATTTTGGTTGGTTGAGTGTATGGATGAAAGTAATTCCAAAACAGTTATGACAAATGGAAATTACTGGATTCACAAAATTTTCATGTCTAACTTCATTTGGAAAAAAAGTTGTCAAAGGTGAAACTTGACAGAACTACATTACAATGTCAAAGGATGAAACAATAACTTGTGTAAGTTAAGTTAAGTCACACAATAAGTCAAAGGTGGATGTCCACATAATGATGGAATGGGAAAATGCTTGAAAAATTAATGAATAATGCACTACACACATCATGTTAAAAAATATTTTTATTTCTACAACAAAATGCATTCCAGAAAAACAGAACCCATAACAATCTTATTTTAAACCTAAATCTAATGACATTACAATTTAATTTACATCCAGGATTTTGACATGATCTAATAATATATGAACCTCATTCTAACTCCAGGATGGATAGTGTATGAATGGTTTTCTGACCCCAATGTACATGGCATATTGCAAAATGTAATACAAATGCTTACTGGCACCCACGGCCCCCACTTGCCAAGTGACCTAGACATCATGGAATAAAAATTCATGCAATTGCAAGCGGAGTAATCACTAATTGTTATTTCATATTATTTAGAGTTGTTGAGCGGTCTTAAAAGGAGGCAGTAAATTTGTTCATATCTTGGAAGAATGTTTGAAGGAGTTAATAGTGTGGAACTTTAAGAGTTCGTCCCGCCTCCCATTTGTTTTTTTTACAGAATGGACAATTTCGATGTGCCAAGATGACGAATCTTCTTCCCATTCCTTGTTTTGGGCCAAGCATCTAGATCCAATGGCTTATAAACATGGGCGAAAGGACCGTCGCTAAAGAAATTTTGAAGGGCACATGTGGAAGGCTAGTTCATGAGTGCAGAATTATTGTCTCTAACCCAATTGACAAAGGGACATCTTGGTTTCTCCAAAAGAAAGAAACCAACCTCCTCTAATGCCATCACCTCCATTTGACTAAGATTTGTCCCTACTTGCACACACCATAAAGAAGGCAAAGCTAGCCTATCAAGTGCATATTTCCTTTTTGTCCCTCCCGCACAACGCAAAAGGTCATCATGACAAAACCAAAACTTATGTAACTCAATTAATACACCTTTGGTTGCAAATTAATAACCAACATAATAGGGAACTAGAATACCACAATCTATTTGTTTTGAAATGATTCTAGCTTTGTAATAGTATTTGATGTCTTTTTGCAACACCGAACATTGACTACTTGACTTCAGGGGACATTGTTCAATTTTCCAAATGCCATCCCCACATAGGGATTCAAAAAAATTCACACCATTGTAGGTGATAACAAGATTAGGGTCGTTGGTCTCCCCCACATCAACAATTGATGATTGGTTGATTGGAGCCGTTGCATTGGCCACTTTTAGATGAAAGAAGTTCACCTAATCATGCTGGTGTGAATTTGCTTCTAACCTAGGTGGAAGATCTTATGTTTAATTAATCCAAACACTTCCTCACCTTCTAAGTGTGGTATTCTAACAAAAAGACTAGAGCTCAAGGTGTAATTGGCAACTACAGCAACAACTTGGACTAGGTCCCTAGACTAACTAATCTTACGCAAGTGCAATTCATCCTTGTTTAGCTTAATCCTAGATGCACATCCTTGTAAAAAGGCATAATACAATGAGGATTGCCTGAATGTTTGCACATAATCGTTGGATGTTGCAACAAAGAAACAAGTAGCCATGTTGCGAGATTGTTGGAACCAAATGTTATGGACTATCTCGAATAAGTTACAAGTCTGCATATTAGTTTCCTCCTCCAAAGAGAATTTCTACAAGCACATAAAAGGAATGAAGTTAGAATTCAAGAAGGACAGATGGAAAATAAAATTTGAACATAGTAATATGGAAGGACTTAGATCTAACATGAAGCCTCCCCATTGTCGCACACGAAAGTGCTAAAAGTTGAGCCAATTGTTGAGCTTGTGAATGGCACCCTACCACCAAGACCGAATGGTATCATATCAAAGGTTAGCTTCTTCCAAGGATGTGGTGTTTTTGAACTCATAATAAAAGGCTTTGTGTTGATCATGGAACTTTTGGTGCGATCAGTTGTTTGGTGTGACTATCCAAAGATTAAGTCCAATGGAAAAAACAATTCCACTCTTTATCAACCATCTTCACCATAGGATCTCTAATCCCATAAACAACGAGAATATCATTCTAGTTTGCTTGCGCGCCATCTGCAATGAACCCCTTGAAAACAAATGTACCCAACCCTTTCTTCTCAACAATTGTGTTTAGCTTCCTCCATAAAATGCATTGAACTTTTGTGTCTTTGGATTATATGTCACAAACTGCAATCATCATGACCTTACAATAGACCAGGTTATAAACATGACAAGCCATTGTCATCCATCCTTGAACACACTTTACATGATCAAACATCATCCACACATTTTACAAATCATCGCCTAGTTGCATTCACCATACCAAATCAAATTTGGATGTAATTCCATCAATGGACATCTTGAACAAATAAACCTTTTGCCCATATTGTTAACCAAGAAAACAACTATCCTTAATATAGTCATAACTAGACAACACCTTCAATTTTAGGATATAATCAATGGAGCCAGAATCACCAAGATGATGTTTTAGTGAAGTAATGAGATTGTGTATGCTAGGGGAACACAAAGGAGCAAACTTTAACAACATTTGATGTAATTTTTCACCTTTGAAAAGCTTCACAAGACCTTCTCCATCCTCATTGAACGTGTGACAAAAAAAAAATGTCTTACTCGCAAACAAAGCAATGGCCAAAATGGTAGTAGTTGGCATATGACAAACCTCGTTTGCAACCATGTTCTTCATCTCCCAAGGAAGGATTATCTACACTTGCCATCTGCAACTAAATGGGCATGGGTGCCCAAGTAGATCACAACTCTTGAAAGATTTAGAAACTTGTGAACAACATAATACATTATAGAATTACAAGTTTATGACATGTGGGGGAAGAATCGCAAAACTTACAACTGATGGTACAAATCAGGGATTTCATGAGACATTGCCCAAATATTGGAAGCTACAAACTATCCACACTCCAAGAAACTTCATTGCATGTAGAAAAACATTAAAAGAAAGGACAAAAATCAGTTTGACAACACAAATGTCCAAGGCATTTTGTCATTCTAAAGCCCAATCCAAATAAATTTTTAAAATGTTATTGGTCTACAACTTGCACCAAACATGACCATCAAACTTTCTGTTCATACCTTGCAATTATCCGAATTGCCCCAATGGATATATGATGGATAAGAGGAAGTTCATATAATATCTCACCATTAAATTTAGTGGGAAAACAATTCATAAACTCAATTATGATGACCCTATAATCTTGGGACTTCAATTCAAAATAAGAGTGTAGAAACAAATGCATTACCTTCAACAAATAAACAATGCTAAAGAAAGCAACCACTTGTGGCACTTCCATCCATAGAGGTTGCACCTTGTAAGTTCGCAAATTCACAAACAACACTTCCATCCACAAAGGGTTTTTTTGTCAGCTTGTAAATTCACCAATGGTATTTCCATCCAAAGAGCCTACTCTTCGTCAACTTGTCAATCAATGAAAACATGGATGACAACATCAAGAGGGGAAGGGCCATCTTCGTCAAAAGAATCACAAAGATTGACTCCACAATCGAAACATAAAACTTTGAGACATGAGAAATCGTAATGGGCTCTTCCTTCATTATGACACTTCTCATAGCAATGTTGGCCATTGATGTAACTATGCTTAGTGTTACAACAATATCTTGAAAATTATTAAGCACATTTTCATTGACAATCTAATACTTGTTATTAGTGATAGTCCAAAACATCCCCTAAGGGTTCAAATTCGAGACCTGGTAAACAAAACTTAAAATGATGATATCATCCCCATAAGAAACATCTTTAGAAATATGCAGAGATCCTTGTCGAAAAGCAAACATTGAATAAAGGATATTCTTAATCACTTGTATAATTCCAAAATTAGAAACCAAGATAGTAAGATTTAGCTTCCCCATAGCTTGGAAAGTAGTCATTGAAATTAAAAGAAAAGGCCATCAATGAAATAAATCTAACAACAGTTTCACAAGTAGACAATAGAAAATGTCAATGTGTCAAAAACTCAATTTAAGGGAAAGATGAGAAACTGGAACTCAAGAATCCAATGCAAGAGACAAAAGTACATAAGCATACTATTAGTAAAATGCAAGGACAAATAACAATCTCCAATGAAAGAAAATAATGTGAATGGAATAAGGAGACATATATTAGCGAAATGCATGTATTTTTCCCTATGCATAAATTTGAATGATATAACTAATAATGCAACAACAAGAATAGAGTTGGGAGCAAAAAGGGAAATGAAAGATACCAATACAAAACATACAACAAACCTAATATGAAAGCAAGGGAAAAATTAAAAAGTTACATAAATATGTGAAGAAAACAATGAACGTAACAACAACAATGAAACTAGAACATCAAGGGTGATGCAAATTTATGTGAGGACCTATATCTTGGAACAATACACTATCACTGATTAGTCCATCCCCTGATAATCCCAATAACTAAACCATAATCATAAATTTGTGTTGGGAAATAAGAACGATCTAGAAAAAAGAAATTATAAAATCTTTGCTTAGAAGAACTCAAAACATTGACCCCAATTCAACAAGAAAATAAATGGTGGTGTGTATCTAGAATTGGTGGATGTAATCTTCAAAAAAATTCCAAATTATTAGACCTTTTATACATACCATACAATGGCCATTATAAACCAATGTCCCAAGCTAGAACCATGGTCCAATGGAATCATGTAATCTCATTGGTGAATGCATAGGAATGGTCCCAAGGTATTTGGACATAGTCCAGTACAAATTTGAATCAAATTAACAAGGAGCATAATTGGCATGAACTAGGGTTGGAAGCATGGAAAATTTACATTTAGGCTAGATTACAAGCCAATTCATTTCGTATTATTGTTTATCAATTTGCCCTTATATGGGGTTGCATGATTGAGTTGTGGACCATTGCATAATAGAGGATGAAGGCCAAAAATACCATAGATTGGATTATAAGGAAGATTATAGCAATATGGGATGCCACATGCAGAAAATGTTAGATGCCTATTGGAACAAGAGTTAGTAGTTAAGAACACTTGATCATCTTAACAATGTAATATGACAAACTGTAATTGTTCACAACTATTATTTTAATGAGTTAGATGGAGTTGATTGATTTTTAGACTTTCGTTTTTATTATCCGAAGAATTTATTACCAAATGTCTGTCATGTAATTGAATGGTGGTGAAATAACACTAAATTGTCATAATCACAATAGGGGACACATTTTTTTGTAAGGACAATAACAAACTATCAATAGCTATTACCTAATACATTTAATGATTGGTATCAAACCCAACAAACACATTGAATAATGACTTGTTCTAACACACATAAAACTAGTTTGAATTGGTAATTGTTAGGTATACATTCCTTGAATGGTTGTGGGTACAATGTAGGGACATAAAAAAAGACAAAAAATGATGACATCCTTTAGAGAAGAAAGTATAAAAAGCATAAAATGGATGTAAATGAAACATTTTTTAGATGTAAAGGGCTAGCAAACTTCTAACATAGCCTAACACAAGAGTAGAAGAAGGCATGATAACAAGTGGACTCATATCAAAACGAAACAACAAGACCTAACAATGGCACCAAAGAAAACATGGAGACGCACCTTGTGAATTTGTAAACAAGAGGTGCTATGTTTTTTCTTTGAGTGGAATAAAGATGTGTTGTGTTGTATTTTAGTAACTTTCATACCTTCTAATACATTTTTTACACAATTGTGAAAGAAATAGAAGTATCAAGAAGAGGAAAGGAGCTTGGGGTCAAAACATGTAACTAGAAGCCAAAAAGGGCATCAAATGTGAGACATAATTAGTCAAAATCAAACATTTTATTTTATTACCATTTTAAAACCATAGTAATCATGGGAAACTAGTCCTTTTTACCTCATATGAATGTTAAAGAACTTAGAGTAAAAATTCATTCAATCCAATTTTAAGTTTTGCTTTTAATTTAGGATGTTTGAAAATGTATGCCTATTGCGTTAGATGGAATCAATTTTGCAAAGGACTATCAAAGGGACTCATATAATCAAAGAATTTTCATTGAAAAAATATAGATGATAAGAAAATATTAGCTACATTCAAAAAAATTCATACTTTTGAAAATGTGGAATTCTAAGACTTTAAAAATTCAAAATATGTTTCAAAATTGCTTTAGAATTTTAGAACTTCAAAAGTCCTTTACCACATATAAATGGGTTATAATGTACATGATGTATGAAGCAAAGTTATAGCTTAGAGTATAATAAAATTAAAAAATGTGAAAATTTAATTTTTGGTGATGATTTAAAAAATTTATCATTTTTCAAGATGAAACATTGAATTTGTACGGAATCTACACTTTTTTTTTAATTCATATTTATTCAATAGTGACTTTTTTTTTTTGGATGCATTGGAAATCATTTAAATATTTTTAAAAACAAGTTACAAAAGTTTTCATTCAAAAATTCATTTGCATGTAAAAGTTTTTGGGCAAAACAGACATGCAATCCTTTTCCAAAGTAATTCCTTTGGCTCCTAATTATAGGTTTTGACCCCTTGATTTCTCGCAAAGGAAGGAGGAATCATTAGAGGTAATATTTTCTACTTTATAGGCCCAAATGCATTGCAATGTGAATGAAAATACATTAACTATCGTAACCCTAGCCTTGGGCTTGCGACCAAAGCAACGACTTGCAAAGTTGTGGGCCAAGAGTGAGCCCGGTAGTCACATTTTATACTCCCAGTAATGCAAAAGAGTGTGAGGGAATGAACCCCCACACTCCCAAATGAACTCCCATTTTGGGAGTTGGAGTCCTAATGGCCTCCCAAATCTTCAAAGGGCCATTGCAACAGTCAAAACTCATTGGATTAAAAAGTTCCTTTATCATTGGAAAGCTCTTAGAACTTAGATGTCTAAAATGGGCTTGCATGACCCATTTGAGTATTTAAAACACAAGTTATGGCCAAAAGAAGGGCCGGGAGTCAAATTGTCAATTTGACTCTTGACCACTAAAAATCAAGAATCGCCCTGACTTCCTTACATGCAGGTGTTGTGCCACATACCATTGGAAAATTCTTGACAAAGGCTACCACTTTTCTTGGGACCTCACCTCAATCAGAGGTCTACACACAAAGTTATATGCCTCCAAAGTTGTAGGAGTCCCAATTTTGGGAATTTCGAGATTCCCATTTGGGAATCTCGAAACAAAATGACATTTGGGTGCTAGCCTCATGGCCAAGCACAGAGAATAGTATAAGGGCGAAGGTGGTGACTTCCCCCAAGTTCAGGTCATGGTGAGTCTTGTGGGTCTGTGTTTGCTTGTGGTTCGTCCGTGCACCAAAAGTGCTCCAACTATGCATTAATCAACTTGTTGTTTGGTTTGTGCAGGTTCATGTGAGTAATTGAATTGCTTCACCTTTCCTAGTCCCATTTCAGAGCTCTAGCACACCTTTCTACCTTTGAAGTGTCCGAGCCAAGGAGTGCGCCCCAATTCCTTCTCCTTCCGATGTCTTCACCTTTGGATTCGTAGTTGAGTCCATCAAGGAACTTGGTGGTGCATCATTAACTAAGACAATTTCACAAGTTATAACCAATGGATTATTGTCTTCAAAGAAGGAGGTAAAGGTGGGCTATGGCAAAAACTCAGGGGATGCTAACAACAACACACAATACACAAGCCCTCATCCTTCGATAAGTGTTAGTGTGATTAGGTTTAAAAAAAGAACTTCTGGTTAATAAAAGATCTCAACACACCTCAAAAAGAGAACAAATAAATTTGAGGCAAAAACTTGGATTCTAATTTTTTTTGTTTTCAAGTTTTCATGTATAAGAAAATTCGAGCTCAAGCTTAGATTTGAGCTCAAAAAACTTGAATCAAATCCAATCTTAAGTTTGGATTCTAGGGCAATGGTAAAATTGGCCAAAAAAAAGAAAAAAAGGAGCTGAACTTGGGCCTAATTCCAAACATCCTTGAGATGCCAAAAAAAACTTGGATGGTGCAAAAAATAAGCTGAGCTAAAGCTCGGCTTTCTTTTTTGGGCTCTTACAGAGCTTCTCTTAATGCTGAGAGAAGTTCAAAAGGAGCCCAAGGAGCCGATCTAAAGCCTAGAAAGAACCTTGGATGTTTAGTTCTTTTTTTCTCCTTAACTTGACCTTTTGAACTTGACTTTTTTTTTCAGAAAGAATGTTGAACTTTCTTGTGTCTACTTTTGGAAAACATATCTTGTAGAGATATGTCCATCACAAGGATTATGGAAACACTTTAGGTATTGGGTGCATTGAAATAGATTTTTGTTTGCAAAATTTTAGATTGATTTCATAGTTTTCTTTGTGCATTTTTAACAATTCTAAAGTCCTTGACAAGCACAAGATGGTGTTAGGGAACAAAACTCAAATGGTTATTCCCTTGTGCCAAATGATATTGATGTTAGTTGTTCATCCTATTCTCAAAATTTATGTCTTCAAGATGGAACACGAATTCCAAACTAATAATTAGGAGGGGGACAAAGTTTTTTGCATTTCACCTTTCAATTGGAAAGGGTAGGAGGAATTCCAAAAGCAACACATGTTTTCTTAAAGTTGACACTAGATGTCCAAGAATGAAAGATTTGAATTTTTTTTGCTTATCAATCCTAACCTCAAATCCTTGTCCATGTGCCATTTTTTGTCTAGGATGGTAATCACAGGTTGCAAGCTTGGTTGCCTTACATTAACCATTTGCACAATGATGAGCCCTCTTGACACATCTCTATTGATTCCATTGTCCTTAACACCTCTCATGGGCTTATTGAGCTTTTCACTGCCATGATGGAAATCAACAAGTATGTTCTTGACCCTATTTTTTTTCCTACATTAAGTTAAATTTAAAGGATTTTGTTTTCATTCTTCTCTATATCTCTACAACTCAGTGGAGTTGGACCATGTAAAACCCAACCTTGTTCATGAATTTTTCAAAAGTCAATCAATGGGGATTATCCCCTTGGAACAATTCAAAGAGGTGCTACCAACAGAGGTTTACAAGAAATGTCAATTCAAGTTTCGCAAAACATGGCATTCCTTGACCTTAGAAGCTTTTTTTAAATATATGTATAAGGTATGACATATTTTAAACTCCTTTCAAGACTTTGTTTTTCCTCTATTTTCAATTTGTTCATCCTTGTTTTTTTTTATTCTTTGCAATGAAAGATTTTTGTAGTTGGGGACATCGCGATCAAATTATATTATGAAGAATTCCCAAACACTCAAGACCACTCACCATTGAGGCTCTAGGAGCGGATGGAAAAAGCTATGGAGTAGGTGAAGAAGGATCACTATTTGGCCTTTCACAAACATTTGCCAGTATGTGATCTTTATCTAGGTGTAGATTTCTTGAAGGAGATACAAGTTCATTATGGTATGAACTTGAAGCTGAAGATGCTGACAGAAAAACTCCAGATGTATGTTTACTCTTGTGTTTCGGTCAAGCAAAAATTGTCTTAGTTCAAGATGTGGAATGAGTTTGTTATTCTACAGGAGGCCAAAAAATTCCCCAAGCCCGACTTTTCTAATTCCCAATTCAACAAATGGTTGCACAAAACAACTTTCTAACATTACATATTTTATTTCTAGATGACCTGTTTTTTTCATTTTTTTCAAACATGCTCCTTACTACGCTCTTGTTCTTGTAGCTTGAAATTGAAGCATTCAAACTCTTCCATGCAATAATCTCCAATTTTTCTTTGGTTGTGAGAGAGTTTAAGCCTAAGGATGGCATCCGAAAAAGTAAATTTTTGGAGCAACAATCTAGGAGCAAGGAGGCTATCAAGTGGGTTTTGTTTAGGTATTACAATTATACAACTTCATTCCATTTTCAAGTTGTGACAAATTGATATCTGAATGTTTGTTGGTCCACATATTTTCTTTTGCATCACCACAAAGCTTCCCCTTGTCTCGGCATCAAGAATAGGAGAGTTGGTAACCATTTATCAAAAAAAATTATGAGGGTGTTATTCATTATCTTGTAAGTATTTCTATCACATCTTGTCATTCTATGTTGCCATTGATTAGCTCCCCAATCACTTGGACATCTAGTGTGACCCCAAGGCCAATAACATTATGTTATGGAAGGACCTACTCAAGGATTGTCTTACTCCCCATCTTCTCTAGTGTGGTTAATACCACGATTGTTCGAAAAATAACACCCCCACCTTGGAGATTTCCTTGAAGGAGAGTATAGAACCCTCTTTCGTGGAAACTCTTGCAAGCTCTACAAAAACACAAGTTGAAGGTGGGAGGTGGAAAATCACTTCCAAGGGGAAGGGAAAGTTAAAGGAAAAAGTGACTGAACCTCCATCCTCTGATGCAAATCAGGTTGCCTTTGTTGAGGTTCCTTTGAGCCAGATTTTGTAAACAACAAACAATGTGAGGAGAGAAAAAAAGGCTACTACCCCACTTCTTTTCCCCACCCCTCCTCCTAATGGAATCCAAAACATTCAACAAGGATCATTCCAATTTTTTCCATCTTGTCCAAATTCAATTGTTGTTACCTCCAGCAAGCTTCCTTGCTTTCATTAGGTGGTCTTCCCATTTTCACGACATTCCATTGTGGCAACCAAGATCTCATCTTGGACCTGGCCCCCAAAGTATGAAACAATCTCCAAGTTCATTTACAAGGTATGTTTACATTAGATTTTCTTTCCCTTTACAACATAGTTTTAGTAGTTTGTCCTAGATGCACTAACTTTTTTCTCCTTTTTGTGTAAATGAATCCTAGTGGCAAGGTTCAACTTGTCTTTGCAAACTTTCTTAAAACCTTCCCTATTCCTCTCATATCCAAGAACCCAAATGATATTCCTATGTGGAACAAAAAGGTTAATGAATACATTGATAATGTCTTCGATTTTGCCTGAAGATTCTTGGCCTCTGATGGGGCTATTTTGTTATTTCACTCGAATGACTTCATAGTTTTTGAGGTCAAGTCTTATCTAGAAAGCTATGGCTTCTAGATAGAAATGAAATGGGTTATGGTAAACTCATTACCATTCACGAACAGTGAAAACCCATCTTTCAAGGTTCCATCATAATTCACTAAGTTCTCTTTGTATTTTTCTTTTTCTTCTTTTTAACTTTAACTAAAATTTGTTTTTAATTTTGTAGACTCTCCTCAGCCATGCAACTCTTTTTGTTAGGGTCCCTGATGCAAGCTCCTCGAGCAATGGGAGGTTCATTTTCTCCTCACCATCCGATGAGTTTGTGAACAACTCTATTGATGTTCGAAATGAAAACATGTTGTATAATTGGATGGATAGGGCCTCTATGTCTATATTCAAGGCCGGCAAACCTTCAAGGCTACAAATTAGGAAATGCATCATGCTATTGTTCAGGCCTTGATCAATGTCTGTTCCAAGACAAGATCCTCTTATGTGGATTTATTTACATCCATTGGTATGTCCCCTTCCTCAAAAAATTCATTCACAATCCCTTCATCAAAAAATTAGTCTAACCATCTTTCATCTTACAAGTAACACAATTAGGGCCTGCCACAACTTGGCTTGGAATCAGATATGGAGGTTTTAATGGAAGTGTTGGAGCGTCTCATTGAAATGGCCACGCTTGAGTTTAACATCGAGCATATTCATAGCTTTTATATTGACTATCTTGTCAAGAAATGCTTGAGGAGGTTGCTTCACTATGAGGAAGTTGTCCATTTGCATCAATATTATGCATTCCTTCAGTTCTTTCTATTATATGCCTCACACTTTCCTTTCTCTTTATTTGTAAAGTGTTGTCTCCATTGAAGAGCTTCCTTTCATTTAGGGAGGATGACATGTTTTGGGATCCTACCATTTCTTTTCTACTACCATCATATGCCAAGGCTCAAGCCATGGCTTTGAAGTCCTTGGCTTCACCTCTTTCATGGATAGTTTCTCAAGGTTACCATCTAAGAGTTAGAGCTTTCATTGATAGTGAAGCATTAGAAGATGTTTAGGATTTTTTTTTGAACTTGGGGGTGGAACACTGGGTTTATGAACCCGTTGGGTGATCCTAAGGTTGGGTGGAGAGCTCTAATGAAGTTTTTATGTTTTGCCTTAGACTTTCCTTTTATGTTAGTTTTCATACAAAGCTCATTTTAAGTCATCTTCCTGGAACACATGTACTATTTATGTCAAAAATTTATATATACCACAATGTTGGAAAAAACTTTGTTAAACAATATTGACAATATAATGTTATCTATTGGAACGCCCACTCTAATTTAAATCCTAGTTCTAGGATGAGTTGTGTATTCTACCCATGCAATTCCATGTTCTTTGGGTGTTTTTTATTAATGCATAGGTTTCCACATTAAGTAATACGAGTTATAAGAATGACCTCTACCTTGTAATGATTGAAGCACACATCAAGGAAAATCAAAAGTTTCATAAATTGTCCCCACAGAAAACAATTACTTCTTTGTGAAAATGCAATGCATCATAAGCCTATTACTTCTCTGGAAGATAATTTAATATATTATGTTGTTTTCAAGAATTGTGCGATTGGCAATTTTGTCCAATTTGGAGGTGGAAATACAATGCATCATAAGTGTGCCATACAAAAAAAATGTCTTTTGTTTCCATTACATCTTGTCTTTTGGTTGGTCCTCATTTGCCATATCTAGAGTTTGGCCATGATCCTCCACTTTGCATAGTAAATAAACTAGTTGGGTATATCATTTTGTGGACTTTGAAATTCACCACAAAGTTTTGTCAAACATTATTGCAATTTACAGCTTGTAGATCTTATATGACGCACCCCCAAGCTCTTTGATGGACTCAGCTGCAAGTCTAAAGAAAAAAATAGCGGAAGGAGAAGGAGTTAAGGCACATTCCTTGGCTCGCAACACTTCGAGGGTAAAAGGGCATGTTGGAGTTTCGGGATGGGACTGGGAAGATTAACAAGCAAGTCATTTACTCACACGGACTTGCACAAACCAAACAATAGGTTGGTTAGTGAGAAGCTAAAACACCTTTTGGTGTACAGATGAACCATGGGCAAACATGAACTCATAAGACTCACCACGGCCAAACTTGGGGGAAGCCACCACCTTCCCCCTTATAGTATACTCTGTGCTTGGCCACAAGACTAGCACCCAAATGTCATTTTGTCTTGGGATTCCCAAGTGGGAGTCTCGAAATTCCCAAAGTTGGGACTTCTGCAACTTTGGGGGCCCATAACTTCGTGTGAAAACCTTTGATTGAGGTGAGGTCTAAAACAAAGTTGTATCCCTTGTCAAGAGCTTTCTAACGATATGTGGCATGCCACCTGAATGTAAGGAAATTGGGGAGATTCCTGACTTTTAGTGGTGAGGAGTCGGATTGCCAATTTGACTCCCGACCCTTCTTTTGGCCATAACTTATGTTTTATGTACTCAAATGGGTCATACAAGCCCATTTTAGACATTTACGTTCCAAGAGCTTTCCAATGATATAAGTAACTTCTCAATCCAATGAGTTTTAACCATTACAATTGCCTTCTGAAGATTCAAAAGTTCATTGGGACTCTAACTCCCAAAGTGGGAATTCATTTGGGAGTGTGGGGGTTCATTCCCTCCCACTCTCTTGCACTCTCGAGAGCATGAAATGTGATTCCCAAGCTCAATCTTGGCCGCACCTTCGCAACCCTTGCTTTCGTTACGAGCCTAAAACTAAGGTTGCAACATTATAACAAGTCATGTTTTGTGCATTTCAAGTACATAACTTGTGCACTTTTACACATGTAGATCTTGTATTGCTACTGCATATATTTTGTGCACTTTCCAACTTTATGGACATATTAATGTATTTTAGGTTGTTAAATTATGTATGTAATCTATGTGGTGCATTTTTAAATGTTGCATTTGGGTGCATGTGAAGATTTGGATGTTTTTTCAAAGTAAACATTACATGTGATTATAGCCATGTATATTTAGTAAATATATAGGAACTAGGGTTAGGGTTCTAGATCAAAATATAACTAATAATCAATTATTCAAAATAAGCAAATAATATATAAACATCTAGCATGAACCACATATAAATATTAGTCACATTAGTCACACTAGTAGTCAAAATAGACATGACACTAGGCAACATTGATGTATTAAACAATTTAGTCATAATAAATTGCCATTTAACACATTAGTCAACTTGGACAAGCCATGACTAACTTAAGTAGGCACTTAGTCATTAGGCATTAGTCACATTTGTGGCTGAAATCACTAGTCCATTTTGACAAATTTGTCTGATGTCTGATATGATTGAAAATTTAGTCATAAAAACTAACATTAAATCATAAATTTGTAGTAGTCTATTCATTTTCCTCTAGGTCGTTTTGGTTCTCTGGCCATTTTTTATTAATGGCGATCTCAAGGGAATACTTATTTGGATACACAAATCCCAATAGATAATCAGATTGCCTCAATAGTTAAGTTCTATAATTTCAATTTGTCGAGTGTGTTGGCCATGGATTGTTTCTTGGAGGCTATAGTAAATTGTTCAAAAAGTCTTCATCAAACATACAAATCATCATTGCGTAGATTTTGTAGTCCTATAAATGGTTCCTTGCTACCTAATATCCAACTTGTACTTGGTATGTTGCATCGATGGACTTCATTTCTTTCTTTTCGACAACAGGGTACAAGTCTAAGTCCTAAGGAGTTCGACAAGCCATGTCTATTGTCTTTTTCAAAATGGAGCAAAGCAATTGAGAGAAGAGAACTTGTGTAGGAAATTCACAATATCGCAAAACAACAAGTGATAATGTGTGCACAAAAACTCGCGAATTAAATACCCACCTTTTTAATAATTAGAATGTGGTTTGCATTGCATTATAATAATCTTTTAACATGTGTAACAATGGCCATAGATGTGTTGCATTTTATGACAATCACAACTAGATTTTATATGGAAAGTGGCATTACTAGGTTGTAAATAAATATTCATAATAGTGTACTTGTCAATTTTTTGCATTCTCTTCTTACATTCCTACAATGATGCCCTTAGTTACCTAACCCTTTGTAGGATACATTTACAAATTGTGCATCAATTTTTCAATGTGTTTTTATAATAACTCTTTCATAATAATGTTGTTAGAATGATTGAAATATCCTTTGTTAGTAGATTTTTGTATTGCATAGATAATTATTATATCTAACCAAATGTGTTTTGCTAACAAGTTCATGTTACAACTATGTTTAATTTGTTTCCCATCACAACGGCTAAAATGACAATGACCATGAATGACGTGGCAGTGCAAAGTATGCTTCTACTGATAGATAATATTTTGCTAGATAAGACATGTCTAAAACTAGGGGGTAGGATTCTTAATAAAGGTGCCCAAAAAAAAATTGTTTCAACACATGGCGCACCTTGTTAAATTTTTATATTTACATTGAATTGAACAAAGACACCATTGTCAGATTTCCACATGGCAATGATGACATGTGAATTATTGTTGACATGGCAAGAATATTTTTTGTCCAAGTATATTCTGACATGTCATTAAAATCTATCAAAGAATATTCCAGTTGACATGGATGGAATATAATTGGAATATGCCTTTTAGCTCCTTCTCATAAGCTCATGCTTGGGCTCGCATGTTCACCAAACAATCCCCCAATTTTTGACACAAGTAGAAGAAAATAGATTGAAAATAATTTAAAATAACATAATAAAAACATGGTGCTTTCCTTTGAGTTTATAGTGAGGTGATTACAAAATTTGAAAAACTTTGGCACTATAAAGTAGATAATAAATATGTTTGGAAATGATTGGTCAAATTGAGTTTAAACATATTTTTTCATTAGAAGTTTGATGTATTCTACATATAATATTTAAATGTTGAAAACTTACAAGTACATTTTAAAGTTACATCATGTTGAAATCAAGAATATTCAATAATTCATCTACTTTCACCTGCTTGTACAAGTTTGGATAACCTAAAAAGTAAGGGAAAATTCAATTTTAAAAAAAATTATTTGAATGCATATGAATACTAATTAATCAACATGATTGTGATAAAATTAAAGATTATCCTCATGTTGATCATTAAATTTTTTAAAAAAATCTATTTTCAATGCATTAAAACTTGTTTATGGCTACTTGTTTTTTTGTGTGACAAGGAACAAAAATCATGTACTTTACCTTGCTGGCACCCAATGGTCTAATTATGTTGAAGCCATGACTAAAGTAATGGTTCTTGCTTCTAACAAGGCTAATTCCACCATTGTATACCCTTTTTCAAATATCTAGCAAATCATCAATGCATCATTCATTTCTAGAATATGTCAAGCTTATAAAGTTTGTTATGGTTTTTATTTTGGGTTATGTTGAAGACAAACATGTTGTTTTAGTTCAATTTCACTATTTGAAAAAGACTTGTAACCAATACTTAAAAACAATTTTGAGATTAAAAGCACAATTTGAAAATATTTTTTTATGACATATTGTGGGATTTTTTAAATATACCTTAACATAGTAGTATCAATTTTTTTTAAAAAAAAAATTAATGTTTTAAAAAAAACGTATTAAAATGATTTAAAAAATATTCTTAAAAGAAACAACAAAAAGACAACGGTCTAAGGATGCACATGTGGCTTCTTATAGCATGGTTGGACCCTATTATAAATTATTTTGATAAATAGGTTTATTTTTATGTTGTTGTTTTAAATACACTAAGTTCCTTTAGGTTATACCCTATTTTACCTTAGTTATTTGAATTTATACCCTAAGTTATTATAGGCTAAATTATAAGTTATTATACCTTTGGTCATACCCTAAACTATTATACATTATAATTTATTCTACCTTAAGGTATTTTAACTTATATAGGTTTTTTACTTTAAATTATTTGAAGCTAAATTATTTAACTAACTATAAACTATGCTTTAAGTTATTTTATTTTAAAATAATATATAATAACATAAAGTAAAATAACGTATTAAAAAATAATATATAATAAAATAGCCAATAGTAACTTACAATAGAATAACTAATAATAACATACAATACAATATCCAACAATAGCAAAGATTAACTTATGATAAATAACCAATAATAATCAATAATAGCCTACAATAGAATAACCAATAATAGTTTATGATAAATAGTTAAATAAACTAACCAAGAACAACCAAAAATAGTCAATAATAACCTATGGTAAAATAACCTAAAATAATTAACAATAGTGTATGATAAAATAACCAAGAATAACTTACAATAGAATAGCCAATAATAACCAATGGAAAAAATAATTTAAAATAGCCATTAATAACCAATGATAAAATAACTTAGAATAACCAACAATAACCTATGGTAAAATAATTTAAAATAGCCAACAATAGCTTATGATAGAATAACCAAAAATATTTTATGATAATATAACATACAACAACCAATAACAACCTATAATAGAATAGCCACCAATAGCCTATGGTTGACAGGCAATGTGTTTAAGTGGGTTAAATTTTTAGCTTAGGTTAAATGACCTAATGAAAGGTCCTAAGCGTTTAGCTTAGGTTTGTAATTAACTATTGATGAATTATTATTAATGATTTACATATCAATGAATTTATTATTAATGATTTAATTATTAATGAATTTGATTAACTATTCATGAATTCAATTAACTTTAGTGAATTCACTTGTTTATAACAACTAGTCCCCATTTACTAAAGAATTACTCACTTTCACCATGGTAAATTTGTTTAATTTCATTCAAAATCTAATAAAACATAGAGGGAACTTGAATGCATATTAATGTAATACAAAAATTTTAAACTTTTAAATGGTCCGACATTTAATTAATGCATATATCATTCACCACAAATGTATCAAAATAAACCAAATGTAGATTCTTGTGTTTATGATTATAATTTTGGAAGGGCATACTGTGTTTTCACCCAATTCTTCAATTTTTGTTTAAATGGCCCCACATGTACCTTTTTAAAATGAAAACCCAATATGGATTAACCATGTGTCCACTTGAAGTTCTATTTGATGCTTCCCTTACACCCAATTATGTTTTTCCTAGATTGAATTGAGGGCCCCAAATTAACAAAAAAATATGCAAAGCTAAGCCTCTTGACCATTCAAGGCTCTTTTACAAGCTATTCTTTGTTTTCATCAAGTGGCAAATATAGTAGTTTGGTATCTCCAGATGATAAAACAAAAAATTACTAATGTTGAGTCCATGGATGATGATGAAAAAATGTTTTCCCATATTACTTACATATAGATTTTAACTCTTTTCAAATGAGACCACATTTCTATGCAATTGGTATTTGCAAAAAATATTGTGCATATAATTTACATGCTAAAATAAACAAACAACTAGAGGGTGACTTGAACACATGTCACTTGGATGTAGGGCTTGGTACCCTATCACTACCACAAATGTAATCAATATCATTGTTCCCTCAACATGGGAACATATGTTCCCATGTGGGAATGAATGTTCCCAATGCATTCCCAATTGCACCATATGCAACATGGGAACAACTTGTGTCACAAAAGCGTTGGAATGTGTTTCCCACATTTGGGCAAATTCAATGTTCCCATGTGGGAGTTTCCATGTTCCTCAGCATGGGAACATACATTCCATGTAGGAAAGTGTGTCCCAATGCATTCCCAATTGTCACATAGGTGCCACGTGGGCACCATGTATATACCATGTATGCATGGGTGTAACAAATGTGCATCCTAAAAAGTTCTGTGCACCCCAAAGTCCTGCCCCTGAATCGTTCACACCCAAACTCTACAGCCCAAGATCCTCACCCCGAAATTTACCTCACCTTGAAAAACTAACCTTTTTCTATGGGAATAAAAGGTTTAATTTCACATACAATAGTACCTAGGCTGGTTTGGTAGCAAGGTGCCTAAAAAAATAATATTTTGTTAGCTATGTTTGGTAGTAAAAATTATAATAATTTACAATTGAGCATTATACTAAATAATTAAGCTATCATGCTTGAGAGTTTCATTCAAATTTTTGGCATGGCAAGCACATATTTCTCCGAAATTTCAGCAATCCCAAAAAGTAATGAATTAGTGCCTACCCAGCCCAATGTTTTTTTATGCTGGAAAAAAATTGCCAGTTTTTTACAAGAAATTGTGTAACGTTTTGAGTTTTTTTGTTTCTCCAATGCAAATTTGACTAATTTTGCTAAACTTTTGTTAAAATTTGCTCAAATATTGATATAATTTTTGTAAAACACTAAACCAGACTACTTACTAGGGTATACATTTTTAATGCTTATAGAGATAACACTTAACCAGATCTGACTGTAGAGGTATACAATGAGACACTATTTTGGAAGCTTTCAAGTTTGCATCATTGGAGCATTGTTCTTGTTGTTTGACTTATATGACAACAATGAGTTGATGGCAGCTCGAGGTGCAGACAAATTGCCAAATGAAAGGGTGAAAATAATGGCCTGGATTGCCTCTAGCACCCACAGCAGTGAGAGCAGGGGTGTAACAAAATAGCACAATCCTGGATAAAGGTGTCTTGCCATGTTAGTCCACCCACCCACAATTCAACCATGGCCCCCACAAATGGTTGGGGATTGCATGTACGATTGTGGGACTGGGAGTTTGCAACTGGCAAAGATATGAAAGAAGATATCAGCTTACCAAAAACAAAGTGTGCAAGAGAAAGGTGCTGGACCATTTGTTGGAGTGCTACACATGGGCCCAACAACATAAGCAGGCAAAAACAATCTTTAGAGGATTCTTGGCGTCCAAATGGAGGCCACAATACAGTGGGACTTATTTACAAATTAGTTGGCGTGGCTGCAGAGCTAATGACCATGTCTGACAAAAAGGCAACTGATATTCAAACACACTTTTAAGATCTTCAAATTATTCCAGTAGTTGAATCTTTTGCTCTTTCCCTATTTGGGTTCTTGGCTGAATTGGATGATGGTGAAGCATGGAGGAACAATCTTTTTACTAACCCCCAAAAGCTAAATCTCGTAGTTTTTCACTAGATTCTGGATGCCAACATTACATTGAAAATGTTGTAGAATATGAGATTTAAAAAAAATTTCAGGAATAATTTCAAAAAGTCTGATTTTTATCTTTAGATTATTATTTTTATCTAACCATTGGATGCCTTATGTGACACAACAAAACCATCCAAAAAGGATTACTTAAGGTACATTTTACAATCAAACATTTGTTAAAACCACACAATTACAAACGCTACCCATCCACCATCTCCACCATTTGTTCACATGCATGACCATCAACTATTCTTGGCCATTTTATGAAAGATAAAAGGACTTGACTTATTTTCACATTTTTACTTTTATTTGTCTATATAGCTTAGTGTTAGAAGGTAAATTATGGACTGATGAAATAGGGAGCTATGTTTCCATTTTTATACTTAAAGTTTAAAAAAAGCATTAACAAATTGCAAACTAACATAAATCGACTAATCATAAGTTCATTGGTGTAAATGATTCCAACATCAAAACATTTTTTAGAAGATGGAAAGTTGAGATAAATGGGTAGGAGTTATACCAGTTTAAACATAAGAAGAACATCTAATTTGACATACTTAATATGCACTTCATCAAATTTTTGGCATCTGATATGTGTAAATTTTTTTAAAAATACTAAATGTTCAACTTGAGGCAAAATTGTAGAAAATCAGAGAGTTAATATTGAGTGCTACAACGCTGAAGTAAAGCATCATTCACAGAATATTAATGTAGACTACAAATTGGTGTTTCTCCTCCAAGGTGTACATACAGAGGGTTATTTCTTCTAAATTGACAAAATACTAGTTACAAATAATTCACAAGTGATCTGTTACAGGGTTACTAACAAATCTGAATGCCCAAAAGTTGTCTTCAACTTCATTCATAAGAGCCCATTTGAGAAATTGCACCCCTGAACAACATGAATGATTTGAAATTTATGAACGCAACAAGTATAGTAGATGTTAACCTTTGAAATCCCAAGGATGCCATTGATTGGGTTCACTCTTCCAGCGTATAAAACACTTCATTCAACGACTTTATAACACGTACAAGAAATGTTAAATTAACCAATATATTCCAAATAGGCATATATCTCTTGTACCACACACATGCACATTGGAGCAAGAGGCATGCACCCACATCTTTCTTGTTAGATGCCATTTTGATGCCAGTGTGGAAGTGGCACTGGTGTGCACCATGCGCATGGAACAAAGTTGGCAGCGCTAGCTGGCTGCTACCCTGAGCTTGCCCAATAGCAAGATTTATATTTTTATATTTACAAAATTTGAAAATTTTGAAAAACTAAGAATTTAATTTTAATAATTCAGCATTTCACTACCCACCTATCTAAAAATGGCCCCCCTTTTTGCATTAATTTTTTTCCCTTTATTTTCTTCACATTTTTTCTTTTTGAAAAAATCTTCTTCATTCTTTTCTACTTTTTTCTTTTTTCTTATTATTCTTTTCATATATATATCCCAAAGAACATGTCCTTTATTACTCTTTTTTTTATTTTCCTTTTAATTTTCTTTTCTTTTCTTTTTCCCAAGGGGATGTGATCACCTTCATTTCATCTTGTCAACTTAGTATTTAACAAGTTATTTTCTTCATTTTGTGATTTGCATTATGTTGAAACATTTTGCTTCACATCATGGCAAACATTGCTTAATAGTTGGATTTTAATTTATTTTTCAAATGCTTTCGCATATGCTTGTGTTCACAAGGTTGCCTTATCATGGGCCTTTATCAAATCCAATAGTTTCCGATGAGACTAACTTGTTTTAGAAAATTTGCCAATTTTTACTATTATGTGTCAAAGAGAGAAACATCATGTTCAGACAATGTGATGGAAGGAGCCTAGACAAATAACACATTTGGATGTTATAGAAGGTGATGTTTGTTTCACCAATCCTAAAATGTTGGATAAATAATATATTCAATTTTATAGGATTTCATTTTTTGTGTTTGAAAGTATTGTCCAACAAATCACACCTTTCATTATGTGTTCACTTATTTTTCTGCAAAAGCCTCGCCTCTTCCCATTCATGAGGTTGTGAAGATTGTATTATATATATCAGTTCATGGAATTTGAATAGAGTTGATGGCTAATATTTACAATGTTGGTGCTTCCACTATTCAAAAGTACAATGACATTGTGTGTGAAATTTTAACAAACAAGGATAAACTTTATAAGATTTATATTCACCTTCTTACATGACAACATTTATTGTCTATGATTGAGAAATTTGGAGATTCAAGACTAATATTTAGCAAATTGTAAATGTTATTGATGGTACACATGTTCTTTTATCATTTTGACCATCCAAGATGATTATAGTTGCCCCAAGAGATTTTTACAACCACAAACCTTATTTTAACATGGTTGTGCAACACATTTGTGATGCAAATAAGATTTCTTGGAATGTATGTGTATGATAACCTGGCAATGTTCATAATGGTGGACAATTTAAGTATTTTACTTTATATAAACAATTATAGACTTGTGAGATTTTATAAGAACTAATCGTTAACATTCAAGGTTTGGGAGGTTCAACCACTCATATTAAACGATTTAACCTACCCAATTCAGCCATACTTCATTAAAAATTATAAAATTCGAAACATTGTTGCAATTGACAAAAACTGATTCAATGCTTCAATGAATGTAGGTCATGATTGAAAATGCATTTGGCACCTTTGAAATTGATGAGAAATTCTTAAAGGCATGCCAATGTGTGTGGACAAATCACCATGCATCATCATGGCATGTTATGTTTTGGACAACTTTTGTGAGTTGCATGGCATCCCTGAACCTATCGTTTGTGATACTAAGAAACATAGTGGCCCATTGATTGGTTTTGATAAGGTGAATTGTCTTCAATAAATTGAACAAGCAAAAGCAACTAATGAATTGCTAAAAAATTTGTTAAGTGCATTTTAGTTAGAATGTCATCTTATAGTTTAACAAACATGAATTTTGGAAATAAAATGTTGACATTGAAATTTTAAAATGTGTGTTTTATTTATTTTTTCACTTTTGAAACATTGCCAAAATGTTTTGTTTACACACATTTTATGGTTAATTATTTAATCTTTTGTTGGTTTAGAATTTAGCACATTTGCAAAAATTGATACCATTTGAAGTTAAGTTTGTAAAATATTTTGAATCTGACACCTTTCCATTTCCATGGCCACTTTGCAATGGATTTTTGCACTTCCATTGCCTTTTTTGCCATTTATGACTATATTTTCATTTTCATTATTTCAAATTTATTGGAAATTTTCACAAATTGAAAAAATGCAAGGGCTAATGCAAAAGAACCATCTTTGCTACTTCTCTTATGCTTCTTGTTTAGCTTCACATCAACTTCCACTTTTTTATAAATGGTGGTAAATGGAATATCAAGGTCTTTGGAAACTTCAAAAATTAATCCATCAAAATTTTGTTGATCTTAAAGAGATTTGAGAATCTCTTGTGCAACATTTTCATTTATGTTAATAGGGTTCAAAATATTTACACCCTTAGGTGCAACTTGATTCCCATCATTGTATGCTCTAGGGGTTCCACCAACTTTTGTTATTCTTGCAAAAATGTTATGCATTTTTTCAAACCAAATCCATTTGCAAGCACTTGTGCATGTCTCATTTTGTGTTTGTTGATATTTGCTATATGTCCTTTGCATCTTGTCAACTTTGTCATGACATTGCTTAGACATATGTTTTGGAATCATATGCCAAGCTTCATCAAGCTTATTGGCAATCTACACCCAATCATGCTCTTGAAAACCTTTTCTTCCCACCGCCAACCATCTTTTCTCATAAAGGTCAAGTAGTTGAGTGACGGAAGCATCTTTCCACTCTCTTACTAGATGGATTTGTGACTTCTAAAGTTTGGATTGGATGATTTAAAAAGGAATGACATTTGTGGCTACAAACATTTGGGCCACAAATTCAAAATCTTGACTCCCTTGTGTGAAAACTAAAGTAAAACCTTCACTTGTGTGCTCCATAGTGTCAAAATGTGTAGAACTTTGTTTTTGGAAGGTTATGTTCAAGTTGTAATGAAATCTGATGTAAAAGTATGCGCACTTTTGTTTTTGAAAGCTTTTCTTTAAAGTTACAATGAAATGTAGGCTATGATGATGGATGAGAAAAATAAAATGAAAAATTATGAAAGGAATAATGAATTTTGATAAAAATGGAAATAAAGAAATTAATTGAAATTTAGAAAGCTAATTATCTAGAAGTTAAGATGTTAATTTGGGGTTAAAAAGTTGAAGTGTCATTTGAAATTTTTAATTAAAATTTTACTTTATTTTTTTTATTTTGTTGAATTTTTTCCTTATTTGTTGAATAAACAATGGTCAAAAATAAAAGGTGAGGACCAGTAACATGCAAAAGGGTAGGACTTCGGGTAAATAAGAGGACTTTGGGCAAGGCAAAGGGGGCAAAGGAGGAGCAGTAGAACTCATTTGTGAGTGAACGTGAGATAGGATCTTGAAGTCTCCAAGTTCACCGGCATAAGGGTTGTCTGTTAGTAATTTATGTTGTGGGAGTCGGCAAAGACAAAGGTGTACACCTTCATGTGTGCAAGCTTCCTATTGATAATCAAGAAAAGGAACAAATAAATACAAGAAAATGGAAAACTACATAATATAAGAAATTATAACTTAAATTAGGATAAAAACATGGTTAGGTGGTTCACTTTTGATATTTTAAAAAGTTCACATCTTACAGTAATTAAAATTTTGTAGTCATAATAATTATTAAACTATAGATTTTAATGTTATTTTCTTAGTTTTTGGTTAAAAACATTGGTAAACCACTTTATAAATATCACGAGACATGTGATTGGTTAAAAAAATCCATATGAAAGTTAGAAGATTTCAATGTGAAATGAAAATCATGGCATTTAAGATATTTTAAATCAAAATTTCTTGGATCAGGAAAGTTTGAATACATCATACTCTTAAATTCCTCATTTGATGTTGGCTAATTTTTTAATTTTAATTTTGAGATCACTATGACATATTTTTTGAGCCCACATTTTTTATTTTATGAGGGAAAGATGCAATATCAGCATTTCAAAAGTCCATTATGGGTTCATTCTCTTTTTTAAACTCATCCCATTAAAGTATATTGCAATATGAATAATTAAAAAATTAAAAATGTTAAACATGACTTTAAATTTTAAGTTCATCTACATTCTTAAAAAATTAAATTGTAATTGTAAAAGTTGTAAAAATAAGTTCCACCCTCAAAATGATTATGGTCAAAATTGCCTTATCTAGCAAATTGTGATCATGCAAATATGCAAAGCTTGGATCTTGCATACTCCCTTTCACAATATGATCAAAGGTGCCATACTTGTGTAATAAAAAACATAAGATTGACATTGCACTTGAAAATTGGACTATATTATTATTCCCTAAAATGTTAGATTAATTCTATGTTTGGTTACTAGAAGACAATATACACAAAAAGGAGCATTGTAATACAAGGGGTACACCTTCTAATGCAACACCTCCTATTGCCAAGGAATTTAATATTAATCAACCATTGTGGATCTTGGAGAGTTTGTAAATAAACAAATTTGGTAAATCTCATATTATTATTCTTGAATGTGATTGCCATCAACCTCCTACCATGTTTTTGTTTGAAATTGCCATTTATGACAAACAAAGCTTGTGAATGACTTGAGGTATTGACAAGTTGACACAAGTAATTGGAATTGTAGTGTTCTCACATCTACCATAATGAAAGCTTCCAAGATATGGTTTAATATTATTTTAGGTCTTTAATCCCATGTGAAGAATGTGCAAATTTTAGAAACCCAATGTTTCAATATTACAAAAAAAGTGTTACAATTTTTGTAGCTATTTCTTAAATATCCCCATTTGTAAGTATTAGATATATGTTAGGATGATGATCATATATTAAGTTAGGAATGAAAAAGATTAATTTTTTCAAATAAATTAATTCCATCAAACATCCATATGCAAGTGCAATATGGTTGCACAAATTTCATTGTGTTTCAAAATTGAAACCATTTGAAAATTCAAAGTTGTATGTGGTAATCATACCCCCCACTATTCAAACTAATTTTTCAAAAAATTATTGATAATTATTTTATGATACCATATACATATATTTAAGTCAAAATAGGTTGAATGGACAACGTATTAGTAGGAGTAGGTGGAGTCCTATGCAAAAATAATTCCCTAAGTTAGTTGATCTCCAAGATGCATTTCTCAAGTTAAAGTTCTTAATATCACCACATTTTATCCCATGTGCATTGTCCACAATTGAATTCTCCTTCAACTATTGAATAAGTGAAAATTCTATTTCTTATTTCCACAAATTCTAAAAATTTGTTTCCAAATTTTTGTCATATATTCCCATTGACAAAGGCACTTTTTTTCTTGTTTAGAAATATTGCTAATTAATTCGAATTTTACTTCTTTTTTCAAATTATTCCTTAAATCTTTTTTATTTGATTGATTGATTGATTATTTTTCCAAACATTCAAAAAAGAACATTGTCTTGAACATGATAACTATAGCCATATAAATGGCACCTTCCATAAACATCTTTGGACATTCCAAATCGTATTATAATGTCATTGTCCTAATGATCATGCTAGCATAATTAGGAGGTCGTCTACTAAAATCACAAAGGAAGTAGAACAAACTAAATCATTGATTTTTTAATTTTTTTTAGTTTTCATTATTTGCAAAGTCTTAATGTTCAAGATTTGATACAACTTGATGATGTTTCAAGAGTACTTTGGCATGCTCAAAACAATTTTCGACAATGTTTTTTTTTTCCAAACATCCTTTTTCATTATCAAATGTGCATCATTCCTTCTCAAAATTGAAAATAAATAAATATTAAAAATTTTAAAAACAAAAGCACTTGAAATTGGTCAAATTCATTTTTAAACACAACTAAATAATACGAATTAAAAATAGTCACTAAGGGTATATAATATATACACTTACACTGCCTAAAACATTTACCTAGGGCGATGTAAGTGTAATTGAATTTTTTTACACTCACCCCATGTAAGTGTAAAACACATTATTTACACTAGAAAATTTGTTTACTGCATAAGCTTTTACACTTACCCACACAACACTAGACCTAACTGACTACAACTAGCCACATAGGCAGGGTTCAATTGGATAAGGCGTAAAATAATTTGTGCGTTCATGAGTCAATTATCTATCTTCACCATTGACTGTTTTCAACAAACCCAGCATTTCACTGGGTAAAAATTTGAGGGGAGAAGGATTTGCTTGGAGAGAAAGCTTGAGTGTTGGGTCAAAATCTTCAATATTTGAAGCCAAGTTATCATGTTGGGATTGCAGAAGTTACAATGGGCGACTTCACCTACTACCTGAAAAGTGACATTGCCAAATTGTGTACCCACCAAGAACCAAGGTTAGCTATGTGGTAGTTAGTAGTTACCTAATGCACTAGAAGTCAAGCACATTAAATGCATAGGGTGTAACACTTTCTAAGCCGGTTGCTTCCCAGGCTGCCTAAACTGATGATATGGGGCCATTTGGCTTGTTCAGTTTCTTGTCAACTTCTTTTTAAACTAGTTTCCCACAATTGTTTCCAAGTTATGCTAATTTGTCAGGACTTGTGTTATATGGTTATCTAGTTCATAGTTGGCCCCACTCCTCACATTGACTAGTTTCTCTAAGTGGAAAAAATGGTCGCTATTTGCACCAGTTGTTCATCGTGACACAAATATTGATGGGAAATCAAAAGGAAAGGAAAACAAATTCTCAACAGGTAGCAACTGGCAACCATGATTGCGCATTACACAAGGTGTTAGTCCAAAAAGTTAAAAATATAAAAATAGGCAGTACACATGAATTCACGCAAGTATTATTGATGGTAGTGAAAAGCTCCCTTTGGGGATTCTACAGTGCAAACTACCATAACTGTGCAATAGTTTCTTCTTGTTTCTCAAAGATGCTTGTTTTAGGAGTTTTCCAAGCTCAATGGGATTGTTTTGTCTATTTGCCAAAGTAGGAAATTTTGGGAATCTATTCTGAGACGAACTATTTCATTGAAGGATGGCAATTTTGTGGTTCGTTTAATGAAAGCCAAACAAATTGTGAAGGAGGATTGATTGCTACAATCTTCCTTGAAGTTGAATGGTCTAGATATCGGGCTGAGGTTTCATATGTGGCTTATATGGATTGGAGGGCTGTTTATGACATTTGGTGTGGCAAATATTATTTTGTTGTTTGGATCAAATGCAAGAAGTTTGAATTTTATGTTTCTTTCTTTTTGCAAGAAGAACAGGTTTTTAAATTAATGGTGTGGAATTTCCAAGTGAAGATTTCCCATCTCTCTCCATGCGTTGGTCCACTCAAACCTTCTCTAGTGGTAGTGGTTTAACCATAGTCCATTTGTTGGATTTCATCTGCGTTGGAGAAGCTACTGTTTCATAGCTCCTACAACATGTCGGTAACTGTTGGCCAGAGTGAACCACCGCCCACCAATGTACAAGTTGGATGTTCTGCCCACAGGATGGGTTTCATTTTTTCATCCAACTCCTGACCCTGCTTTAACCAACATTGTGCCATAATCAACCTTTTTTGGCTACTGACATTGACCTTTTTTTTCTGAGTCATTTTGTTTTCAACCTTAACTTCCATATTACCCCCCCCCCCCCCCCCCCCTGAACTTTTTTTCCACCAACCCCTTCCCTTTCCTTTTTCCTTTTTTTTTTTTTTTTTATTATTTTTTTTTTTTTTTTTTTATTTTTTTTTTTTTTTTCTATTTTACTTTTTTTTTATTTTAATTTTTTTTTTTTTTTTTTTGTTCTTTTTCTCGGAATGATATTATTTCTTTTTCGTTTCTTATGTTATATTTGTTTCTGGTTTTTT
>Ga0116227_10004498_pt1 | contig 30230 bp, 25 predicted proteins | sample S1TSphgellanicum_FD_89693 | JGI IMG/M metagenome (GOLD analysis project Ga0116227, IMG submission 89693) | Host-associated microbial communities from peat moss isolated from Minnesota, USA - S1T2_Fb - Sphagnum magellanicum MG | ecosystem: Host-associated > Plants > Peat moss > Unclassified... | reverse complement strand
TTTATGCTCCATTTACACTCAACTTTTTTGGCAAAAGAGATACAACTAAAGCGTTTAACGCTTGGCATAGCGAAACTAGCGGCTTTCCGTACCGATACCACGGATTTGATTTTTTAGAACCGAGCATTACAACCATAGATACTCGCTACACCAAAGCAGTTTTTAAAACGCCGCAATACGCCGTTATGCGGAGTATGCTGTTTAACCTGAGTTTATCGCTGGCGCTGATCTTACTTACCGGTTTTTGTTTTATGTACGTGGTACGCACCATTGTTGAGCAAAAAAATATAGCCGAACTAAAAGACGATTTCATCAATAACATGACGCATGAGCTTAAAACACCAATTGCCACCATTACAGTTGCCATTGAAGCCATGCAAAACTTTAACGCTTTAAGCGATACCGAAAAAACGCAGCGTTACCTGCAAACATCGCGCGAGCAATTGGAACGATTGAACCAATTAGTAACCAAAGTTTTGAATATAGCCGCATTCGAGAATAAGGATATTGACCTGCATATTGAACCGGTGAATATAGATGCGATGATCAACACGATCATCGCATCCGAAAAAGTAAAAACAACCAAAGCCGTCAGTTTTAACTATATAAATAAAGACCACGTTGACTTTATATACGCTGATAAACTCCATTTAAACAACGTGTTTTTAAACCTGATTGATAACGCGATCAAATATTCAGGTGAAAAGGTGTCTGTTGATATTACAGTTTCTAAATCGGGTAGCCATTTGGTATTTTCCGTGAAAGACAATGGCATTGGTATCCCACCCGAACACTTGGAGCACATTTTTGATAAATTTTACCGGGTACCAACCGGCAATGTACATAACGTAAAAGGTACAGGCTTAGGCCTAAGCTATGTAAACTACATTGTAAATGCGCATGAAGGAATTATTACCGTAAACAGTGTTGTTACCAAAGGAACCGAATTTATAGTTATCTTACCTGTAGCTAATGGATAAGATCAGAGTTTTAATGGCCGAAGATGAGAGTGCTTTAGCCCATATTGTTAGAGAAAGTTTAGAGGAACGCGATTTTGAAGTAGTGCTTTGCACCGATGGCGAGCAGGCGCTTAAAAAATTCGCGACATACAAACCAGATATTTTGGTGCTGGATGTGATGATGCCCAAAATGGATGGTTTTGAGGTGGCCAAAAAGATCCGCGAAAGTGATAGGACAACGCCTATCATATTTTTAACAGCACGCTCGCAACCTAAAGATGTGGTTACCGGTTTTGAAACCGGCGGCAACGATTATTTAAAAAAGCCTTTTAGTGTTGAGGAGCTGATCATCCGCATTAAAGTGTTGTTAAGTAAAGATAGGTTATTACTGACACCAAAACCTGCACGACCGGATAGTAATGAGGTTATCCAGATAGGAGCCTTCACCTTTAAACCGAATCGCAATATTATTGAGCATGGCATCAATGTGCAGCAATTAACCGCTCGGGAAAGTGATGTATTGAAAATACTCTGCAAACATCAGCAAGAAACGCTGACCCGCACCAAATTACTTACCGAGCTTTGGGGAGATGATAACTTTTTTAATGCCCGTAGCCTGGATGTTTTTATTACCAAACTGCGTAAACATTTAAAAACCGATCCCTCGGTGCAAATTATCAACATCCGCGGGATCGGTTATAAGTTAGTTTGGTAATATTTATCAGGATGCCATGGCCGAGTTAAGGGCGATAATAGCTTCGTCAAAATCTTCGCGGGCAACCAAAAACTGGATGTTTACTTTACGCAAAGCAAAACCCGCGCTTTTGATATCGATATTTTTTGCTGAAAGCGCGCCTGCCGCTTTGGCCAGCAAACCAACCTGGTCCATATTAGAACCGATAAGGCAAACCATAGCCATCTTCTCAACAGTTACTTTTTCAAATTGCTCTTCCAGATCCCTGATCAATTGTTTGTTAAAATCCTTCTCCCAAATTACGATCGAGATACTGTTGGCACTTGTTGCCTTAAAGTTATAGCTCACACCCAGATCATAAAATACCTTCATAATGTGGAAATCCGTACCTACGTTGCCTACCATTAATGGGTCGTAAATATCGATCATCATTAACTTGGTGGTTCCGGTAATTACCTCAACGCGTTTGTGCGGACAGATATAATCTTTGGTGATCAAAGTACCCGGATGTTCCGGCTCAAAGGTGTTTTTTATGCGGAGATTGATGTTGTTGATCTCCAAAGGTTTTGATGCTTTAGGGTGGATAGCTTCCATACCCACATCAGCCAGCTGATCAGCAACATCATAATTGGTGAAGCCTACAGGTACACAATGATCGATCCCAACTAAAACCGGATCAGCAGAGCAAAGGTGATATTCTTTGTGGATGATAGCTTCGGCCGGTTTAACAGCTACGGCAATCTTACAGAAGGTCACTTCAGAGTAGCCACGGTCAAACTCGCGCATAATACCTTCGGTACCTTTAGCATAGCCGGTTACGATACAGATGGTTTTGGTAAAATCGATCTCGCTAAAAGTATGCTTGATGCGCTGATCAATGGTGTACGATTTATGATCGTGGAAACCACTCAAATCAACTAAGGTAGCATTGATACCCATGCTCTGCAAGATATTGGTAAACACAAAAGCCGAATGTGTTTCGCCAATAGATGCCAAAATTTCGCGGGCGGCTTGTAAAATACCCTCTTTGCTAACATAGCCTGATGCTAAAATATTAGCCAGGTTATCCAGGTAATGGCGGGCATCATGGATGCGTTGCTCAATAAATTTATCGGCAACAACCAGGTCAAGGCCAAGCGACTCGTATTTTTTATTAATGGTTTGTAGGCTCTCGACCAACGAATCTAAAGCGTGGTGAAAATCCTGGTACTTAACTATGCGGTGGTAAACGCCGGGCTCACCTGTTTTTTTATTTTCGAGCAAAAGGTTGGTAACGCCAGAGAAGGCTGAAACCACAAAAATGCGATTATACAATTCATCGCCACTGCGATTGAACAAAATGATATTGTTGATCACATCCTGCAAAGCACTCATGGATGTGCCACCAATTTTTTCTACTGTTAACATGTTATTCCTTAAATTCTAAAGCAATCATCACCTATCCTACCAAAACAGTAGGATATTCACGGGCGCAAATTTATAAAAATAGATGAATTGATTTTGAGGTATTAACCTTTCTTTAATGATGATTCGCGGATGATCATTTCCGACTTTAAAACAATAGAATCGGTAAGCAACATATTTGATTCACCTTTTAAATGATTGATCAATGTTTTGGCTGCAACCTCGCCCATTTCGTAAGCAGGGTAGTTGATGGTGGTTAAGTTAGGATCTACCAACTCGCACATCGGGTCATTATTAAAACCGGCAACGGCAATATCTTGCGGAACATTTAAACCAGCTAGTCTAAGCTCACGCATGCAATAAGCCGCAAAGGCATCATTGGTAATAAATACACCATCAGGACGCGGATTCATGTTTAATAATTGCTGCGATGCATCCACATCATGACCAATGTGCTCGTTGAGGTAATTGATGATCAGTAAATCATCGCTATACTCAAGTTTATGATCTTCCAATGCTTTTTTATATCCTGCAAAGCGGTCAGCGTAAACGTTGCGTTTCAAATCTCCGGTAACGTGGGCTATCCTTTTGCATCCTTGCTCAATCAGGTGCGTGGTAATCTCATAGGCCGATTTAAAGTTATCGATAACCACCGTAGGGCAGTTTTTATGCTTGGCAACCCGGTCAAAAAACAACAACGGGATTCCCTTATCTATAAAAACATCAAAGTGTTCAATGTTATCGGTATCATAAGCTAAAGAAACCATCAAACCATCAACTCTGCTGTTAAACATAGTATTGGCATTGGCAACTTCTTTAGGCATACTCTCTAAAGATTGGCTCATGATCAGGTTATACCCCGATTCGCTGGCTACCTTTTCCATTCCAGCTAATACCTGGGCAACAAAATAACTATCCAAACGGTGTACAATTACACCAATGGTATTGGTACGCTTTAAACGCAAACTACTGGCAAAGGTATTGGAGCGGTAGCCCATTTCCTTTGCTATATCCATTATCTTTTTCTTGGTTTTACGATTAATAGCCGGATGATCGCGCAGGCCGCGACTAACCGTTGCCGGCGAAATATCGAGTGCTTTGGCTATATCGTAAATGGTAATCTCCTTATTCTTCATTTATAATGGATGGGTTGCAACAATGCAAGGTATAAATTTAATGCAATTTATAATTAAAAAATTAAAATTACAATCGGTTGCATTTTCGAAAAATATATATAATTTTACTGCATCTTGTTTAAAAACCAACAAGGGTTAAGCCATTTATAACTAATAAAGCTGCTGCATGTTACTTTTGGGTATTGATATTGGTACTTCGTCTATTAAAGTTTCTGTTGTTGATGCAACATTGCAAACTTGCATTGCATCGGCTCAATATCCCGAAACGGAATCGGTCATTAATTCAGTACAACCGGGTTGGGCAGAGCAATCGCCCGAAATGTGGTGGGAGCACGTGCAAAAAGCTATCTCCATCATCAAAACCAGTCAAAAAGTTAATTTTCGGGATGTAAGCGCCATCGGTATTGCTTACCAGATGCACGGATTGGTTTTAGTTGATAAAGACCAGAATTCCCTGCGCGACAGTATTATCTGGTGCGATAGCCGGGCAGTTGAGATTGGTAATCAAGCTTTTGATAAAATAGGCCACGAGGTTTGTCTAAGCCATTTATTAAACTCTCCTGGTAATTTTACGGCATCTAAACTAGCCTGGGTAAAGGCTAATGAGCCGGAGATCTATGCCAAAATTGATAAGATTATGCTTCCCGGCGATTTTATCGCGATGAAATTGACCGGTGAAATTACTACCTCGGCATCGGCGCTATCCGAAGGTATATTTTACGATTTTATATGCAATCGGTTGTCTAAAGAAGTACTGGATTATTTCGGCTTCAGCGAAAGCTTGTTTGCAACTATAAAACCCGTGTTTTCGGATCATGGTCAGGTTAAAAAATCTATTGCCGATCTGTTAGGTTTAAAAGCCGGGATACCGGTAGCCTATAAAGCGGGGGATCAACCTAACAACGCGCTATCCTTAAATGTACTTAATCCGGGTGAAGTTGCTGCAACAGCGGGAACATCTGGCGTAATCTACGGGGTAAGCGATGTTTTAGCTTACGATCAGGAATCGAGGGTAAACACCTTCGCGCATGTTAACCATACCGAAGAGCAACAACGTTTAGGCGTATTACTTTGCATTAACGGCACAGGTAGTTTAAACCGCTGGACTAAAACCATTTTTGGTGCCGATACTACTTATCAGCAAATGAACAGTGAAGCCAAACAGATCAAGTTAGGTAGCGATGGTTTACGCATTTTACCTTTTGGCAATGGTGCCGAGCGCATGCTGAACAATAAGCTTGTTGGTGTGCATTTCCAGAATATAGATCTTAACTTACATACACGGGCACATATATTCAGGGCTGTACAAGAGGGGATCGCGTTCTCATTCCGCTATGGCCTGGATATTATGCGTGGTAATGGCATGAATCCATCTATCATCAGGGCAGGCAAAGCCAATTTGTTTTTAAGCGATCTGTTTACCGAAGCTTTTGTAAACGCCACAGGCGTTCCGGTTGAGCTTTACCAAAACGATGGCAGTGTAGGCGCGGCATTAGGAGCAGGAATTGGCAGCGGCATCTATCAATCACCAAAAGAGGCGTTTAGTAATATGAAGGCGATACAATTGATAGAGCCATCGCAAACAAAAGATTACGAACCCATTTACCAGGAATGGAAGGGTTTGTTAAAGAAACAATTAGAAGTAGAACAATAAGATTAATACAAAGCATATGGCAAACATCGTTTTAGGTGAAAAAGAGTTTTTTAAAGGTATAGGTCAGGTAAAGTACGAAGGACCTCAAACAGATAATCCGCTGGCTTTCCGCTGGTATGATGAGAACCGCGTGGTTGCCGGTAAAACCATGAAAGATCATTTCCGTTTTGCGGGCGCTTACTGGCACTCATTCAATGGTAACGGTGCCGATCCGTTTGGTGGCGCTACTCATATCTTTCCATGGGATGCCAAAAGCGATGCCGTTGAGCGCGCCAAAGATAAAATGGACGCGGCATTTGAATTTTTAACTAAAATGAATTTGCCATACTACTGTTTCCACGATGTGGACGTAGTTGATTATGGTAATGATATTGCCGAAAACGAAGCACGCTTACAAGCTTTAGTTGAATACGCCAAGCAAAAACAAGCCGATAGCGGCGTTAAATTGCTTTGGGGAACAGCTAACCTGTTCTCGCACCGCAGGTATATGAACGGCGCATCAACCAATCCAGATTTCCATGTGTTGGCTCATGGTGCAGCACAGGTTAAAGCTGCTTTGGATGCTACCATTGCTTTAGGTGGTGAGAACTATGTATTTTGGGGTGGTCGCGAAGGTTACATGACTTTGCTGAATACCGACATGAAACGCGAGCAGGAGCACCTGGCTAAGTTTTTACATACCGCTAAAGATTACGCCCGTAAACAAGGTTTTAAAGGAACCTTCTTTATCGAACCAAAACCTTGTGAGCCATCAAAACACCAGTACGATTATGATTCGGCTACGGTGATCAGCTTTTTACGCCAGTACGATTTACTGGCCGATTTTAAATTGAATTTAGAAGTTAACCACGCAACTTTAGCAGGCCATACTTTCCAGCACGAGTTACAGGTTGCAAGTGATGCTGGTTTATTAGGCTCGATAGATGCTAACCGTGGTGATTACCAGAATGGCTGGGATACCGATCAGTTCCCGAATAACATTAACGAGATCGTAGAAGCTATGCTTGTTATTTTAGATGGCACAGGCTTGCAAGGCGGTGGTGTTAACTTTGATGCCAAGATCCGCAGAAACTCAACCGATCCGGCCGATCTGTTTTACGCGCACGTTGGTGGTATGGATATTTTTGCAAGGGCCTTGATCATTGCCGACAATATCCTTCAAAAATCAGACTATAAAAAGATCCGCACAGATCGTTATTCATCATTTGATATCGGCAAAGGTGCTGAATTTGAAAAAGGTTTATTAAGTTTGGAAGACCTACGGAACTACGCCAGTGAGAAGGGCGAACCCGCGGTACTTAGTGGTAAGCAAGAATATTTGGAAAACTTGATTAACAACTATATTTAATTTATAATTGTCGAATAAACCTTTAATAAATCCTTAACAAATAATGAAAAGACTCCAAACGGGCGATTACATTGTATTCCTTATATACTTTTTAATCGTCGCACTGTATGGCTGGTGGGTATATCAGCGCAAAAAGAACGTTAACGCAACTTCGCACGATTACTTTTTGGCCGAAGGGTCGCTAACCTGGTGGGCAATTGGAGCCTCATTAATTGCATCAAACATATCAGCCGAGCAATTTATCGGTATGAGTGGTTCGGGCTTTAAAATGGGTTTAGCTATTTCTACTTACGAGTGGATGGCGTCATTAACCTTAATTATTGTAGCGGTTTTCTTTATCCCGGTTTACCTGAAGAACAAAATCTTCACGATGCCGCAATTCTTAAAGCAACGCTATAACGGTACTGTAGCCATGATTATGGCCGTATTCTGGTTGTTATTATACGTAGTAGTAAACTTAACCTCTATCTTATATCTGGGAGCGTTGGCGGTAAGCAGCATATCGGGTGTTGGCTTTAACGTTTGTATGTGGGGACTGGCCATATTCGCTATCATTATCGCCTTAGGCGGTATGAAGGTTATTGGTTATACCGATGTTATACAAGTGTTCTTCTTGATTCTAGGCGGTTTGGTAACTACCTATATCGCTTTGGATCTGGTAGCTCAGCATTTTGGTAGCTCTGGTCCAATCGCCGGATTCAACCTGATGGCCTCGCATGCCAATGATCACTTCCACATGATATTTAAAAAGGATAATCCAAGCTACATGGATCTTCCCGGCTTAACCGTGTTAATTGGTGGTATGTGGATTGTAAACTTAAACTATTGGGGTTGTAACCAATACATTACCCAACGCGCTTTAGGTGCCGATTTGAAAACCGCTCGTGGCGGTATCCTGTTCGCAGCATTCTTAAAACTGTTAATGCCGGTTATCGTGGTATTGCCAGGTATCGCAGCGTTCGTGTTGTACAAACAAGATCTTTTCCAAAAAGAGATGATGCACAATGGCGAACTGAACCCGGATAATGCATACCCTGTATTGCTCGATTTATTACCTACCTACATGAAAGGTTTATCATTCGCGGCATTAACAGCGGCTGTGGTAGCATCATTAGCAGGTAAAGTAAATAGTATCGCGACAATCTTTACATTAGATATTTACAAAAACAGCTTTAAAACAGACGCATCTGAAAAGAACCTGGTTTTGGTTGGTAAGATAGCGGTTGTGGTAGCGATGTTTTTAGGTATCGTGATCTCTCCGTACCTGGGTATCGATAAAAAAGGTGGTTTCCAATACATTCAGGAATATACAGGCTTTGTATCTCCGGGTATATTTGCCATGTTTATTTTAGGCTTCTTCTGGAGAAAAACAACCTCGAACGCGGCTTTATTCGCAACTATTGGTGGTTTCATTTTATCGGTAATGTTCAAACTGTTACCGGGTTGGGTTAACTTATCATTCCTGGCCAACAGCGGTTTCTCAAAAGCGAATGACGCCGGTGTTTACGAAATACCTTTCTTAGATAGAATGGGCTTTGTGTTTGTGATCTGTATCGCGGTGATGTACATTATTAGCATGATAGAAAACAGCAAAGGCGATAAGGTTAATGCATTGCAGGTTGATACCAAAATGTTTAAATCACACACATCGTTTGTGATTGGTTCGGTATTAATTTGTGGTGTCCTGGTAGCTTTATATTCTATTTACTGGTAATAATTACTGCATATATTATGAGTCCCCGTATCAACAGATGCGGGGACTTTTTTTTGAATATTATTCAATCTAAACATTAACGGTGCAAAAAACCGTTATCATTGCAGTAAAATAATATCAATCATTTTGGACCAGGTTTTAATTTATTACCATTACGCGCCCGTTGCCTGCATCATATTTGTAATTACCTTAGCTATTAGTTTGTTGGCCTTGTATAGCGACGAGCTTTATGTCCGGTTTATTTTACATCCCTATAGTTTTGCGCGCGGCGAAGGCTGGTACACTATCATCACAAGCGGATTGATCCACAGGGATTGGTCGCACCTGTTGTTCAACATGATGTCGTACTACTTTTTCGCCTTTACGTTAGAAACTTATATCGGACACTGGCAGTTTGGTTTGCTCTACACCCTTAGTTTAGTTTTAAGTGATTTGCCTACCGTGGCCAAACATAAGAATGACTATTGGTACCGCAGCCTTGGTGCATCGGGAGCGATAAGCGCGGTTATTTTTAGCTATATACTTTTTAACCCCCTGGCCCGGATGGGATTGATGTTTTTACCGATACCTATCCCGGCAATTTTATTTGGAGCCTTGTATCTGGTTTATTGTGTATATGCATCGAGGCGTGCCAGCGATAATATTAACCACGATGCCCACTTTTATGGAGCCATCAGCGGAATAGGGATAACCATCATAGTTAACCACCATGTAATAGAAATATTTTTACACCAGCTTGCCGGAATTTTAAAGCCCTAATTCAATGCTTTCTGCCGGGATAAAGTTATCGTTGCTATCCACCAAAAATGTCATGGGGTGCTCAGGGTTTTTGATGATCTCTAACAATAAAAATCCCCAGCGTTTCCAAAAGTTTTCTAATACTTGTCCGTAGGTTTTGCCCAGCCAATCATCAAACAATGGTTTGGCGCTCATGCCTTTCAGGCTCATCGCTTCTATGTAGATCTCATCGCCAACAGGCAAAATATTGTATTCCGGTAAACGATTAAAGAGGTAAGCCGAATAAAATATGCGTCCGCAAAACTCTTCGAACTGGATGGGATGCAGCGTTTGTCCTTCTATTTTTGAGAGTATGCTGTTATGGTATTTACGATTAGCGCCATTATCCTGCAAAGAAATGATCAGTCCAAAATCTTTTAAGCGGATTGAGAAGGTCAATGTATTGATTTCATCGCGATAAGCAAACTCGTTTTCGGGGTTGTTTACCTTGAACAAAAAGATGCTGTAAGGTTTAAACTCTTCGAACACCAAAGGCAGGTTAATACTCTGCAACATCATGTGCAGGCTACTAAACTTGTGGATGATGGATTGCGAAATGTTAAACTCTTCTCCCTGCGCGTGTGATTGGCGAATGGCTACCTGGATCTCGTTAAAAATAATCCCGTAAAGTAATTTACCCGCCCATTGGAAAAGCTTAAGCTCGTCAATGGCTTTTACACCTTCAAAACCGCCATCAAAGGCATTGGCTACATCAGTCTCTAACGTTTCAAGATATTGTTCGTTTACATCAGCAGCGCAGGGAATTTTCAAATCCTTGTAAGTTGCCATACTTTCGTCGAGCATTTTAAAAGGCTGATCCTGCAAGTCATAACGGCTCATCAACCATGCCGGGAACACCTGGATCTTTTCTTCGGGCGATTGTAAATCTTCTCCCGTAAGGAAGCATTGCTTATTGCTGAAGTTGAATTTTTCGAAAGGCTGGTACAATTTTGCTGACATTGCTACAAAGATAAGATTGAAAGTTGAACGAAATTTTTAGATTTGAATTTTAACATGAAACTGACTTACCAACCCTTTGAGCTGGAACTGAAACATGCTTTCACGATAGCAAAATTTTCGCGCACATCAACACCTGTTATGCTTGTTCAAATAGAGCATGAGGGCTATACCGGCTATGGCGAGGCATCAATGGTGCCCTACATGGGTGAGAGCCACCAAAGCGCGACAGATTTTTTGCAGCAAGTTGATGTAAACCAGTTTCAATACCCGTTTGATTTTGAAGCGATCATCAGTTATTTAGATGAAATAGCGCCCGTTATGCCTGCCATTAAAGCAGCTATTGATATTGCACTGCATGATCTGGATGGTAAAATCAAACAACAACCTTGCTGGGCTTTACTAGGCAGCGATCCGGCTTTGATGCCCGTAACATCGTTCACTATCGGGATCGATACGCCCGAAATGATCATTAAAAAACTGGAGGATGCCAAAGGTTTTAAAGTAGTAAAAGTAAAGCTTGGCCGTGATAGTGATAAGGAATTGATCAAAACAATACGGAGTGTTACCGATGTTCCTCTGTATGTAGATGCCAACCAGGGATGGACAGACCTGCAAGAGAGTTTGGATATGACCTATTGGCTGCACGAGCAAGGAATTGTATTAATAGAGCAGCCTATTATTAAAACAGATATTGATAGCAACGCCTGGTTAAGCGAGCGCAGCCCAATACCTATTATTGGCGATGAAAGTGTGCAAAGGTTAGCTGATGTAACCAAAGCCAATGGGGTTTACAATGGGATTAACGTGAAGCTTATGAAATCGGCAGGAGTGTACGAAGGGCACCAGATGATATTGAAAGCTAAAGAGCTTGGCCTAAAAACCATGATAGGCTGTATGAGCGAAACCAGTTGCGCCACACTTGCCGCTATTGCTTTGGCCCCGCTATGTGATTGGGCAGATTTGGATGGTCCCTTCCTGACTACCAACAACCCTTATGTAATGCCTGAGTTTACCGATGGTAAATGGGTTTTGAATAATGATAATGGATTGGGCTTAAGGCTTAGAGATTAACGGCTCATAATCTACAGGTAACAAATCGGCAACTCGGCTTAGGCCCCAAGCACCTTCGTAGGTAAACGATGTGGGATCGAGAAAAATACCGTTACTATCAAAAATAGCATAAGCTTTATTGAGTGATATTACCGACGTTGGATAGTCTGGAACATCAACCGGGTGGTAAAGCTGGCCGTTACTCCCCGAATCGTGCCTTTTAGTGTAGATAACATATAAATAATCGGTAAACCTGAGCGCAAGCATGGTGTTTACATCGGTATGGGCCACATAATCATTTAATGGGCGGGGTTGTTTTACCAAGTATTCAACTTGTTTTGGCAATTGCTGTTTTTTTCGCCAATAGTCGGCCGAATCAACCCATTCGGGATGCTTTTTATCGAACAGGCGGAATGTTCGTATTTTAACCAGTATCAATGAATCAGCAGGGCGTGCAGGATTGGGTTTCCTGATCAAGCGCAATACTTTAAAACCTTCTGCATCCAGCTTATCGGCAAATATGGATCGCAGAAAATGCATGTCGGATCCTTTGTAAACCTCCAGTCTGTTTTTTTCCCATCTGCGTTGTTGCGCTGGTTTACCGGGCAGATTTTCGAATAATACAGAACCCTCGTAATACAGCATATTGCTCCGGTAATCTTTCGTGAACTTGTTAAGCTGATACCTGATTTTATATCCCAATGCTTTGTTTTCGATAATTAAAAAATCGTCCGAACTGGCTTCCAATACCCGGGTGGTGTTATCAAAGCTAATGTTAATCAACTCGGGATTCAGTATCTTACAATTTTGAGCGTTTTCCGAGCGGCCTAAAAACTCTTGTAAAAAACTTTCAATATTACGTTCGCGATTTAGGTCAGCTCCAATGGTAACTTCTTTTAATTGTGTTGATTTTGGTGTGATCTCGATATTACCTAAAGCCAGATTACTACCGGTTATGGTGATGATTTGATGATGTGTTTCGAAACCGATAAAGGAGATCACCATATCGTACTGACCAGCTTTTACGTTATTTAGCGTAAAGGAGCCATCATCAGCAGTTTTACCGCCTACCAACGAATTGCTCAAAAACACACTTGCAAAAGGTACCGGTGTTTTATCCGAAGCGTTGATAACCTTGCCTGTTATGGTGTACTGAGCATAGAGATATGCGGGTAACAACAGCAGTAAAAGTGTCAACGCTTTTTTCACGCTGCAATAATAACTATTTATTTAGTTATAGAAAATGTAGAAATAAAAAAGCACGAACAGATAAGATTCGTGCTTCAATTTCTAATGCGTTATTGTTTAGTCTTTCCCTAAAATGATGGGTGCGCCTTTGCCATTACCTAAAATAATTACTTTGGCATTTGGCGATAAGGCAATTTCTTTTTGAGCTTTGATGGTTTCGTATTGTAGCTGTTTGTCGGATAAACCAGTTGACAAGATCTTTTGGTAATCAGCAATACCCTGTGCTTCTATGCGCTTACGTTCAGCTTCCTGCTGCTCTTTTTGCAATACGAACTGCATTTTCTGAGCTTCCTGTTCGGCATTAATTTTTGATTCGATACTCGCTTTTACCGATGGCGGTAACGAAATATTACGCACCAGTAACGATTGCAATTCCATACCATCTTTAGTGAAAACGTTAGCGATAGTTTTTTGAATGCGGGCCTGGAACTCTGAGCGTTTGGTTGAATATAAACTTACGGCCTCAAAAGCTACAGCATTATCGCGAATGGCTGTACGCGATACCGGGCGAACAATATTGTCGATATAATCTGGCCCAATGTTTTGTAGCAGGAATGGAGTTTTGCTTGGAATTAAACGATATAATACAGTAATATCGATAGTAACTTCCAAACCATCAGAAGACAATACCCTGATCGCGTCATCGCCCGATTTCTGCCCTTCGTTGTTTTGCGCGCTCATGGTATAGTTTTGCGTGCGGGCATCAAAAATGGTTACATCAACAACAGGGTCAATAATGTGGAGGCCACTTTCCAGAATATCAGGCTGAACCTTACCAAACAGCGTTTGCACGCCTATTTTACCCTGCTCAATAACCTTAACCGATGAGCTAAACAAGCCTAGTACAATAATTACAACACCCACTATTTTAATGATGCCTGCATAGCGGGCATTAGGGGTTGGGCTACCCTTGATCACCATACCTACTATGAGGATAATGATACCAATAATTGCGATAAACATGGTTTACTTTTTTTGCGGTAAGTTAGTGTTTTTTTGCAGGTTACGGATATCCTTCAGCAAACGTAATTTAAAGATCACAACCATAGCCAGCAGGAATGTTCCGCCTAAAACGTATGCCCAATTATGGTTTTTAAAACTGCTGAAAACAAACCATGCGCATATAAATATGCAGATGTTGTACATTACGTTTAAAAATACCTTGAAGCCCATTAATATACCTCCATTGTTGGGTCTATCTCTTCGGCCCAGGCTAAAATACCGCCTTTTAGGTTGTACAGGTTGGTAAAACCTTTACCTTCTAATTGCATAATGGCCATAGCGCTACGTTTGCCGCTGCGGCATTGTACCACTACGGGTTTATCTTTAGCGATCTTGTCTGATTCGATCAGAATCCCGGCAAGAGGAATCAAAGTTCCGCCAAGGTTGCTCATTTCGTATTCAAAATCTTCACGAACGTCTATCAGTTGGAAATCTTCTTTATTGTCTATTTTCTCTTTTAACTCAAGTACGCTTATTTCTTTCATGTGATGTGGATATAATTTATGAAGGCAAAGTTATTCATTTTAGTGTATATAAAAGGAGTGTCATCAAAAATGGCATTGCGCTTAAGTTTGTAACAATCAGCCCTTATCGGCGTTTAATAATTGAGTAGCCTATAGGGCTGCGAATATATTTGATGGAAAAAATAACACGCTTCTTTTGGTTTTGCTCGGGCGTGCACCAGGCAACACTTAAAAAATACCCTATCGAGCATAATAAATATGTAGGGATCGGCGCTACCATATTTTTTACGGCTCTGTTTGCTTCATTATCGGGCGGCTATGCTATGTACTTTGTTTTTAGCGGCAGCAGTTTCGCGGTGGTATTTGCTGTCCTTTTCGGGATGATATGGGGACTGGCCATTTTTAACATGGACCGATACATTGTTGGTAGTATTAACAAACAGGGCAGCACTAACCAGCAATTATTACAGGCTTCGCCACGAATCCTACTGGCCATCATGATCGGCGTAGTAATATCACGCCCGCTCGAACTGAAGATCTTTGATAAAGAGATCCGCACAAAGCTCAAAACATCGTACCTCAACGGGCAACGCCGTAAAGTAGACACTCTGCAAAAAGCCTACGGCGACAAATACGCCCAGGAAATTGGCAAAAATAACGAACTGAAAAAGGAGCGCGATTCACTTACCAAAGATATTAACCGCTCGCGCTATCAACTTAACCAGGAAGTTTTTGGAGATAAGAGTAACCAAACATCGGGTATACAAGGCTATGGTACCTACGCCAAACAAAAGCAAGGCGTATTGGAAGAGAAGCAAGGCCGCTTAAAAATTGTTCAGGATAATTTAGATAAGATGGATATCTATTTGAACCAGCGCAAAGAGTACGATGGTTTGAATGATGTGAAGCTGTTTTCGGGCAGTCAGCTGGATAGTTTGGCCAATGTTGCCGGCTTCGCGGATAGAAACTGGGCATTAGGACAATTAATGTTCAGGGATAACGGGACCAAGGATATCGATACTTACCTGGCGCAATCATTCATTGCTTACCTGTTCATTTTGTTTGAGTGTTTACCGGTGCTGGTAAAACTGATGTCGCCAAAGGGTTCGTATGATAACGCGCTGGCTAAAATAGAAGAAGCTGACGCGCATTTTGCAAATAAAGACAAGGATAAATCTGTCACGGTTACAGATAGTGTACATAACCACGATGTAAGTACCGAGGTTGAGAAACGCAAAAAGCTGATCAGCTGGCAAGCGGACAAGGATTTAGAGAAACATCAGTTTGATTAGCATCGGGGTTTAGATTTGACAACTTTTAAAAGTTGTCAAATCTTGTTCAGCATTACACTCTACCTCAAATCCAACTTAATATCCGTCAATAATCTCCCCACAGGATACCGCATAAACGTTGGCTCAAAATAAGGTGAGTTGATATAAACAAACTCCAATTGCTGAGCCGCGCTTTTGGCAAGTTCCGGACTTTTGGATTTAGCTTCTTCAAGTTTTTGTTTGAGTGTCGGGTCTTTCTTTAACAGATCAGCGGCTATATCCTCAAAAACATAATCGGAATAGTGCTCTTTTTGACCGAGGATAGAATCGAAGAAATTCCAGGCGAAAAAGGAATCCACGCCCTGTGGTTCCAAAGTTTCAACAATGTAGCGGTTAATGGGCTGATTGGTATAAACCACATAATCTCCGGCAAGGAATTTAACCGGCATATTGGTTGGCTTAAGTTGCACATTGCTGTGGATGTAATGTCCTTCGTACGGGCGGGTTGGCGTACGCATATCGCCGATGTAATACATTTGCAGAGTCAAAGTTGTATCGTGCGAAAGACGTTTCATAACCACGTTATTAAGATGAAACAAGTCGATCACTTTACCCCATGCTTGCGGGATAATATAGGCTACCGGCTTATCCGCTGTAGCGGAAACTTTGTAATTATTAAAGTACTTAATGGTTTTTGTCCATGGTTTGTTACGATCATAATACAATCTCGGTAAACCGCTTACTTCACTAAGTTTATGTCCGGCTTCAAAGCCTCTAAAGCTAATGGTATCGTAGATAGTTTCGTCGAGTTTCCAATTCAAGGCGAAGGTTTTTTGTTGCTTCACCTGTTCATCTGCTTGTAGTTTCAGGTTGCGAATGGTAGCGGCATCACGTTCACAAATATCAAACAGATTTTGCATAAAGGCATAGGTGCTATTAACCCGTGGCTCATATGCTTTAAGCATGTGCGTTTCGGTAATATAACTGATGATGTTATGCTGAGCCGTAAAACCCGATGAAAAGCGAGGCGTTTCGATAAAAGCTACAATGCCTGAATCCGGCGTGCCGCGCAACTCCTCAACATAAGGCGTCATTTCATAGCCGCTCTTTTTCATGCGTTTGTACAACTCGGGCGTAAGGGTTTTGGTAGTATAACTGGCCAGAATAGGGTTTTGCTTATCCTTTTGAGTTTCTATCAGCGTCATTACATACTGGTAATCCGCCCCATCGCTCACATGGTTATCTACAAATACCTGTGGTTGCCAGGTATTTAATATCTGCATAAAGGCCAAAGCATTGCGGCTATCGGCCTTGATAAAATCGCGATTCAGATCCAAATTCCTGGCATTACCACGAAACCCATAAGCTTCCGGCCCGTTCTGACTGATACGTGATACCCCACGATTCAAGGCACCATCAATATTGTAAACCGCGATAATGCAGATCACCACATTTTTAGGCAGGCTCTTCTTTTTCAGCATATCGCGCACCAGCATCATACTCGCGTCAATACCTTCCGGCTCGCCGGGGTGTATTCCGTTGTTAATGAGCACCACGGTTTTGTTTTGCTTACGAATCTGTGCCGGATCGAAGACCTTATCATGCGAAAGCACGATCAAACTCAAAGGTTTGCCAACATCGGTTGTTCCGTAGTTAAACAGCTTTACCTGACCTTTCCCTTTCACCAGCTTTTGGTAATAGCTGATCACTTCCGCGTAGGTTGCCGTATAGTTTTTATCCTTGTGAGATTCGTATGGGGTGAGTTGAGCTTTAGCTGTGAACGAGAATGGACACAGAGATAAAAGCACGATCAATTTCTTCATTGAGGTTTCAGTTTACGCAAATATAAGTTTTTAAAATCGGTGAAATCTACTCTGATAATCGGTGTAATCGCCTTATATTTGGCGCAAATTTAACACCATGAGTTTCAGAACCGAACACGACACCATGGGCGAGGTACAAGTACCTGCCGATAAATATTGGGGCGCGCAAACCGAGCGCTCACGCAACAACTTTAAAATTGGTCCCGAGGCTTCAATGCCTAAAGAGATCATAGCCGCTTTTGCTTACCTGAAAAAGGCTGCCGCTTATACCAATACCGATTGCGGTGTTTTGCCTGCCGAAAAACGCGACCAGATAGCCGCCGTTTGCGATGAGATATTAGCCGGTGGTTTAGCCGAAGAATTTCCTCTGGTGATCTGGCAAACCGGTTCGGGAACGCAATCGAACATGAATTTGAACGAGGTTATTGCTAATCGCGCGCACGTATTGGCCGGCAATAAACTGGGCGAAGGCAAAACCTTTATTCACCCGAATGATGATGTGAACAAATCACAATCATCAAACGATACTTATCCTACGGCTATGCACATCGCAGCCTATAAGATGGTGATCGATGTAACCATTCCGGGCGTTGAGAAATTGCGAGATACTTTGGCTGCAAAAGTTGAAGAGTTTAAAACTGTAGTTAAGATTGGGCGTACACACCTGATGGATGCTACGCCATTAACATTAGGTCAAGAGTTTTCGGGTTATGTATCACAACTCACCCATGGCTTAAAGGCTTTAAGAAATACATTAGATCACCTGAGCGAATTAGCTTTAGGTGGTACCGCCGTTGGTACCGGCATCAACACCCCAAAAGGTTATGATGTTAAGGTTGCCGAATATATTGCCAAATTCACCAACCTGCCTTTCCGCACAGCGGAGAACAAGTTTGAGGCTTTGGCCGCTCACGATGCGATAGTAGAAACACATGGCGCCTTGAAACAGATCGCGGTATCGTTAATGAAGATCGCTAACGATATCAGGATGCTGGCTTCTGGTCCACGTTCAGGTATTGGCGAGATCCACATTCCGGATAACGAGCCAGGTTCATCCATCATGCCAGGGAAAGTTAACCCTACCCAGAATGAAGCGGTTACCATGGTTGCTGCCCAGGTAATGGGTAACGATGTGGCTATCTCAATAGGAGGATCAAACGGACATTATGAGCTGAACGTGTTTAAGCCATTAATGGCGGCTAACTTTTTACAGTCGGCCAGGTTAATTGGCGATGCCTGCGTATCTTTTAATGATCATTGTGCTAAAGGAATTACACCAAACTACGATGGTATCAAGAAACACTTGGAAAATTCACTGATGCTGGTAACAGCTTTAAATCCACACATCGGTTACGAGAATGCAGCCAAGATCGCCAAAAAGGCTTTGAAAGAGAACCTTTCGTTGCGCCAAAGCGCGGTTGGCTTAGGTTTACTAACCAACGAGCAATTTGACGAGTGGGTTAAACCCGAAGAAATGATTGGTGGGTTGAAATAATCACACACAAACCCTCCCTGAAAAGGGAGGGCTTTTTTTTGAATATGTATAGATACTTTAGCCTTTCTGGTTTCTTACTTGCAGCTTGCGGCCTGACACTTGCAGCTCTAAACTCCTGCTCTTTCAATCCCAACTATCAACGTAAAGGGAGCGACTTTGTGCAGGGCGAATGGAAGCAGGATTCGGTAGAGCGCCAGCAATTGCTGGTGAGCTATGCTACCAACGAATTCAGATTCAGCTGCGATTCGTTTTATGTAAAAATAGCATCAGTAAGTAAGGTGAACTATGGATCGGATACCTGTATGAAAAGCGGCCATTGGTTAGAATATGCCAAAGGTACCTACGAGCAAAAAAGTGATACCCTGCATCTCAATGGCTTTTTTTGCAATCCCGATTATAGCTTGAAAAAGGAAGGCGGATGCTTTAGGTTTGGCGCTTATGATGAGCGTTTTGTAGTAAGTTCCAAAAGTGATTCGGGCTTGGTTTTATTGCCTTTCAGCAGCACAATGGCTGTGAAATTGAGGTTGGTGAAACGAATTGCTTGTGTGGTAAAGCCGCTGTAAGTTAACCCTTTGTGTCATTTCGACGATAGGAGAAATCTCTTTTACGAGCGATTGACAGTTAATGCATTTAATAATATCGTACAATGAAAATACTAATGGTTTGCCTGGGTAATATCTGCCGTTCACCTCTGGCGCATGGAGTGATGGAGCAACTGGTAAAAGAAGAAGGTTTAAATTGGGACATCGATTCAGCAGGCACAGGTAACTGGCACGTTGGTCAAGGCCCTGATCCAAGATCTACAAAAGAAGCAAAGTCGAATGGCGTTGATATCAGCAAACAGGTTTGCCGCCAGTTTAAAATAAGCGATTTTGACGAGTTCGACCAGATCGTAGTAATGGACCAAAATAACAAGCGCGATATCCTGGCTTTAGCCCGAAATGATGAAGACCGTAAAAAAGTAAGGCTTCTATTGGGCGACAAAAACGTACCCGATCCATATTATGATGATGCCTTATTCGCCCCTGTTTACCAGTTGGTTTTGGATGGCTGCAAAAAGCTATTGAAGGAGATCCAGAAGCACTAAGCCTCTAAGTTCTTAAGCCAATCTTCCTTCGTGATCTTAAAGTAGTTCAGCCACTCGCCACCGCGCATAATATCATTGCCGGCTTGCATGCCGGCTTTTTCTAATACCCGTTTTGATGGCGTGTTCTCCCTGCTGGTTACCGCGTAAATCTCGGACAAGCCCATTTCTACAAAGCCATAGGTGAGCAGCGCTTTAGATAGCTCGGTGGCAATACCTTGCCCTTTCAGGTTATCTTGGATAACATATCCTAATTCGGATAGTGCCGGCTCGCCTTCAATGGATTTAAGCAAACCAAGGCCAATATACTCTCCATCCGCTTTGTTGAAGATCCCCCAGCGCGTAAGCTTATTGCCCTGGTGATAATCGTTCAGCGTATCCCTAAAAATAATGCGGTTATCATCAGGAGTCCGCTTGGGCAAGTAATCTGTAACCAACGGATCAGACAGGAGCTTAATAAACAGGATCTCTTCTTCCGGAGTATATTCCCGAACGATGATTCGAGGTGTTTGGGTAATGATGCTCATCCCCAAAGCTAACATTTATCCAATAACCTCAATAACCAGATTAATCATTAAGGGGGGAAATAGTAAGAACTTTTTTGAATAAAGCAGCAAAAAACTCACTTATTGAAACAAGAGCCCAACTATTCACCCAATCAACAAATCAACCATTCAACTAAATTTTTACCTTTGCCGCATGGCAGCTAATAAACCATCAACGCCCAAAGGAACGCGTGATTTTTCGCCCACCGAAATGGTGAAGCGTAACTATATTTTTGATACCATTAAAAGCGTGTTCCGCAAGTACGGTTACCAGCAGATAGAAACTCCAGCTATGGAGAACTTGTCTACATTAATGGGCAAATATGGTGATGAAGGTGATAAGTTGATTTTTAAGATATTAAATAGTGGAGATTACTTATCAAAAGTTGATGCTGATAAATTAGCTACACTTAACTCTAATGCCATAACAAAAGATATCTCTGAAAAAGCCCTACGCTACGATCTCACCGTTCCTTTCGCCCGCTATGTGGTGATGCACCAGAATGACATCACGATGCCTTTCAAACGCTTCCAGGTGCAGCCGGTTTGGCGTGCCGACAGGCCGCAGAAAGGCCGTTACCGTGAATTTTATCAGTGCGATGCCGACGTGGTTGGTTCCGATTCCTTATTGAACGAAGCAGAGTTCATCCTGATTTACGATGAAGCCCTAAGTAATTTAGGTTTAAAAGATTTTACCATCAAGATCAATAACCGCAAGATCCTATCCGGTATAGCCGAAGTCATCAACAAACCCGACCAGATCATCGACCTCACCGTTGCTATCGATAAACTGGATAAAATAGGTTTGGATGGCGTGATCAAAGAACTAAACGAAAAAGGCTTTACCGATGCCGACATCAACAAACTAAAACCGGTAATATTGTTGGAAGGCAGCAATGTTGAAAAGCTGGAAAGCCTGCGCAAAGCTTTGGCAACATCAACCGTAGGCTTAAAAGGTTGCGACGAGATAGAAGCAATCTTTAAATACCTCGAAAGCTTCAACCTCATCAAGGCCACAGTTGAACTGGATATTACTCTCGCCCGGGGATTAAACTACTACACAGGGGCCATATTCGAAGTAAAAACCAACGAGGTTGCCATGGGCAGCATTGGCGGTGGCGGTCGTTATGACGACCTGACCGGCATGTTCGGTCTCAAAGGTTTAACCGGTGCAGGCATCTCATTCGGTGCGGATAGGATCTATGATGTAATGGACGAGCTTAAACTTTTCCCCGATGCGGCAGGCCAAACAACCCAGGTTTTGATCTGCTGTTTTGATAAAGATGGCGAAACCTACGCGTTGCCGTTTTTACAGCAATTGCGCAGTCGCGATGTTCGTGCTGAATTATATCCGGCCGGAGCTAAGATCAAAAAACAATTGGATTACGCTAACGACAAGCTGATACCCTACGTAGTTGTAATTGGAAGCGACGAAATGGAAAGCGGTATGCTCACCTTAAAAAATATGCTAACGGGCGAGCAGGAAAAACTATCTACAGAAATGATTGTAGCCATGCTAACCGAAGGATAGCTATCCAAACCTTTCCAGTTAAGAAAGGCTAACGTGTATATATAATTTTTACAAACAACTAAATGTCATTTCGAACGAGGTAAAACAGAGCATCGCTCTGTTTGCCGACGAGAGAAATCTTCTGCACAATATATACGGACAAAATAGGTCTGCTTCATGATAGCCTTTAAGCCCAATATTACAAATTAGCTACCAGCGCTTTCAGAAACTGCTCAGGCACTTCCCAATGCGGAATGTGCCCGCAATTGTCAAACTCTATCAATTGACAACCGGGAATCTTCTTAGCGGTTTCCGGTCCCAATATTTGATATTGGCCATGTTTGGCTTGTTCTTCGGCGCTTAAAAAGCCTTTCCCTACCACAGTTTTATCTTGTTTACCGATGAAGAGCACGGTTGGTACCTTGATCAGGCTAAACTCATAACAAACCGGCTGTTCGTAAATCATTACATAAGTTAACGCCGATACTTTGGCATAACGCGGAAAATCAGCGCTTGCCGCAACTCCTGCGCCTATATTCACTAAATAATCGTATTGGGATTTCCAGTTGGTAAAATAACCTTGATAATATTTCTTTACACTTTCGTAAGTGGTTCTAAGCTCTGTTCTATATTCCTCGTCGGCGGTTAAATAAGGTACAAAAGTGTGGTAATCTTCCAGACCAATTGGGTCTTCCAATAACAGCTTCTCCACCTTACCGGGATACATCAGCGTAAAGCGTGTGGCCAACATCCCGCCCATGGAATGCCCCAACACAGTTACTTTTTTAATGCCAAGCGTATCCAGCAGAGCGATGTTGTTTCGAGCCAGTTGATGAAAGCTGTAGTGAATAAATGGCTTGGATGATCTGCCAAAACCGATCTGGTCAGGAACGATAACTCTATACCCTTTCGCCGTAAGGGCTTGGATCACATTGGTCCAATAATACCCGCCAAAGTTTTTACCGTGGAAAAGAATAACCGATCGACCATTTGCCGCAACCGTTGGCTGCACATCCATATAAGCCATGCGCACATCCTGGCCCTCTATTCTTAGCGGTAGATATTTAACCGCGTACGGATACTTTACATTCTCTAACGTAATAGAAAGTGAATCCTGCGCATTTGCAGCACAAATACTTATCGAAAGTATGGTCAATAAAAAAAGCCTCTTCAACATATTTTAATTACAGTTGAAGAGGCCTAAATGTTTATACTAAGGATATTATTGTGGACCGCCGCCTGGGCCGCCGAAACCACCACCGCCTCCGCCATTACCACCACCCTGGCCGCCCATGCCACGCATGCGGCGTTCGCCAGGTGCACCCGGATCTTGCGAAGGTGCCTTACCCGCAAACTTTTGCAGGCGGATAGTTAAGGTTGCTAAAAAATAACGGCCTAATGTGTTTGATTGTGTTGATGTTGTTTGAGTACCGGTAGTTGTGCTTGTGAATGATGTATTCTCGTTAAATAAATCATAAGCAGCTAAACGGATGGTTGCCGCGTTGTTTTTCAAAAAGCGACGCTCAACATAAGCGTTCAAAATGTTAGGATTGGTTGCGCCAACAAAGCCGGTATATACTTTTTTGGTATAGTCGTAGCTCAATGTCCAGTCTTTCCAGAAATAGTTCTTACCGTTCAAACCCACAGTAAGCGTACGGTAATTACTGTTAATGGCCGTAGTTGAGTTTTGTAGCGAGTTATTGGTTTTGCTAATGCTGTAATTGGTGCTTAATTGCGCGTCAATCACATCCTGAATATCAACCCTAAAACGTGCACCCGGAGTTAATACCAACGTTTTGGCAGTGTTCTCTGCAGCAATGCGGGCATACGAAGATGGATCGATAGTGATGATATTGGATATTGCATTGGTGTAAGATGCATTACCATTAATTGTTAAGGTGTACTTACGTTGTTGCCAAGGTTTAGAGAATGCGAAGAAACCACTACCAGAGTAATATCCGTCAGCATTACTGTATTCGGTTACTTGTTTACCGGCCAGATCAGGGTTGTTGCTATATGCTGCCGGATAGATCACGTTATTGGTAATGATCTTATCTTGCGCCTGGGTAAACGAAATATTGGTGAATAACAAGTTACCTGTTCCAAAACTGAATTGATTGTAACGCAACGAGAAGTTGTTGTTAAACTCGGGACGCAAATTAGGATTACCTTGAATAGGATAAGCCGCGTTCGAAATATCCAGACGAGGATTTAACTGGGTATAGCTTGGTTGGGTGCTTGCACCATTATAATTGAAGCTCAAAGCTTGTGAGCGCGAGAAGTTATAAATGTAACGCGCGGTTGGGCTAAAGTTTACTGTAGAAATATTGGTGTTTACAGCAACTTGCGATGCTGTTGCCGGTGAGTAACCAACCAAAGTAGCCGGTTGTACACCTAAACCTAAAGTATAATTATACATTTTATCAACAACGCGGTAGTTTAAGGCAAACCTGTTGGTGGTAAAGGTTGATGTATAGTGGTTGCTGTATTTATCTAAAAACACAGGTGTGCTGTTTAAAAGCGAATCGGTTTGTCTGTCGTTTACACTGTAGCTGCGGTTAAATGCATAAGATGCTTCCAGGTAAGTTATTTTTCCAAGTGGTTCAATGTAGGATACAGTAGCACCTTCCGAATTGGACTTGTTATCTATGTTGATTTGTTGATTTGCTGGGTTAGTTATGCTACCCGCCGTGATTTTATAGATAGGATTTTGATAAGAATCGCTTGTACTGGTGCTACCGGTTAAGTTAATACTCAAATTACGACCATGGCCATTAAACCTATGATTATACAATACGTTTAATCCAAAATTAGGTGCTGTTGAGTTGCTGAAGTTATTATTGATATAACTCAAATAGGTAGCATTGTTTCTCGAAAATACGTTGTTATCCAGTGATTGTGCATTAACAGCAGAATAAGCGAATGTTGGCGTAAACTTAAAATAGTTAACCGTATCAGGTTTCCATTCCATATTCCATGTTAACCTGTGATTGGTATTACGGTCGGTTTCGTTACTGGTTGATACGTTATTGATTGGATTTGCGCCCACGTTGATTTGTGTATTGCTGCTAACAGTATTAACGGTGTTATCTGCAAAGCTGTAGCTACCATAAACCGACAGGTTTTTACCCCACTGGTCGCGAAAGTTTAATCCAAGCGAGTGCGCATCAGTTATACCAGCGCTCGACGTAGTAGCACCGCCACCACCGCCAAAGCCACCACCTCCGCGGCCACCGTTTCCACGGCCTCCGCCTCCGCCAAAGCCGCCATTGCCACCGCCGCCACCAAAGCTGAAGGTGTTAATGTTGGTGTTGTTGATACTTCCTAAAATTGAAATTTGCTGATCACCTTTAAAAGTAAAGGCGTTTACAGCCCCCAAATAACGGTTATCCTTAGTTGCTGGTGATGGTTGTGCATCTGCACCATCCCCACCTGTAGCGGATAAGGAATAACCATAATTTTTATCCTTGCGGATAACAATGTTCATTATTTTGTTTGGCTCGCCCGATTTAATACCGGTTAAATTAGCCTGATCTCCATAGTCATCAATCATTTGGATGCTTTCAATAACATCCGCGGGCAGGTTTTTGGTAGCGGTTTGCACGTCGCCGCCAAAAAAGTCTTTACCGTTAATTCTCACCTTGGTAACTTGTTTACCTTCGGCAGTAACATTGCCGCTGGCATCAACATCAACACCCGGCAACTTTTTAAGTACATCTTCGGTTGATGCATTTGCCCTTACCGGGTATGCGCTTGCTTTATATTCGGTTGTATCTTCCTTTATCTTTACAGCGTTAACATCTGTAATTTGTACAGTATTCAACAACTTGGTTTCGGCTTTTAGTTTAATCATACCAATATTGGCAGGCTTATTATCGGCATCAAATGTATAGTTGCGTTTTAGGCCCTGGTAACCAATTGATAGTATAGTTAACGCAAATTGTTTTGATTTTACCGAAGCGAAGGTGAATACACCATCAACATTGGTAACAACGTTCAGGCTATCGGTTGGCGATGTTAATCTTACCACAACACCCGGAATAGTGATGCCCGTAGAATCGGCAACAATACCGTGAACCTCGCGGCCCGTTTGCGAATAGCCTTTAAAGGCTATTGTTAGTAGAAATGTAAAAAGGAGAATTATTTTTTTCATAATATTTATTGCGTGCTATACTGCCTATGTATCATTGTTTTGTATTAATTATACAGTACAGACATTTATCGTTTACAAAAGTTCACTTTCTTTATGATAATTAGCTATAAATCATATGATTGTTACATATTATCACAAAGGGGTGCAAAAATGCGCTTTTTAATTGACTATGAGAAGATAAGCGAAGATATAACACAAACTTTATTAACAATTGTGTTAATTCAATTGTAAATTTATTGAAACATTAGTTGTTGGCTTTCGTTGTACTATAAAAACATTAACCGATGGCTAATTTACGCAGAACGCTACGATCGCGGGTTCACGATTGGATCAAGAAGGTAGGCTTTAGATTAAACTCTACCAATCTCATTAAAAAAGATAACCTAATGGTTGACCATTACTTTTTTAAAACCTTCAACTTTATTGAACAAAGAAAGGCTGGTTCTACCGAAAAATCAGAGTTTGTTTGTTTTGATACCTATGGTGAAAAAATGAAAGTACGATCGTTACTTGACCTGCAAAGCGCCTTTTACGAAAACCTAAGCGAGTTGCGCTAAACGCGCTTTTTTAATATCAGTACAACTTTGTCGTATTGGTTATCGTGAAATATTTCGAGAAGGATGGATCTTTCATTACGTGAGCAAAATAGCTTATCAATTTCTCCTATGCTCATTTCGGCTACCGGCCTGGTATTTATGCTTACTATTTCATCTCCTATCTGCAAGCCTATTTCGGCCCCTGCAGAGCCTTCTTCTACATTGCTTATCACAATGTGTTTTAAGCCTGCGCCATCAGAGTAATATTCCAGGCCGCTCATGTCCTGTTCAAAGGGCGTATCAAAATGATTGTTTGATTTGATATACAAGCTATTACTTTGGTAATCAATCACACTATTAAATTTTTTCAGAATTTCCATGCCTACATTTCCGTCACGTTTTACCAGTAAAAGATTGTTTTTTGTAGTGTCAAATTCAGGAAACGAAGCTATCACGTTTTCCAATTTGTATTTGCCTATCTCAAACTCACTAACACGGCTCAAATATCCCGTTATGGGGCCGGTTAAGCTAATGCCAAGGTGCGAGTGTATAAATTGGGATGGTAAACCATTATTTTGGCTCACCAGGTTTTCGAGCGACAGCGGATGCCCGGCGCCCAGATCTAATATCAGTTTGTTTTCTTTAACTGCACCATTCCCTATCCTGATTTTGGTTGTTACATAGGGCTTGTTTTCTTCGATCAGAAGTGGGATTTTTTCACTTTTTCTGAATATGCGCAAATCTTTCAACTTGCCAACAACCATCGTGGTGTCGTTAAAATCAAGTTTTACGGCAAAACTGTTAAAAAAATCGTAGCCTAATAAACCATGTATGGGCATGCCTGCATAGTTTGATAAGCCAAACTCATCCTTTTTTAATATGGCAGCCGAAATGCTTGGTCCCGAAATTCCCGCGAGGTCAACTTTTAAAGCGGAAGCTACGTATGCCTCAAAATCTTTACCTTCGCCCATACCGGTTACTAAAATCGACCGCTTGTTTTTGATGTTTAATGAGTCAACCAGTTTAGGGTCGGTAATAATCATCAGGCCAACGCCGGTATCTAAAACAAAATTGAAAGGGCCCTTATTGTTCACCATAACACGAACAATAATTAAATTGCGTACAAAACTGAAGGGAAGGTTTACGCGCTTGCTATCGGTTAATTTAAAGGCTGGTGGTACTTGTGCAAAGCAGGTAAAAAAAGATAAGCACAGCAGCAATAATATGCCTGACCTTTTTATACCGGTGGATAGACTGGGTGTCAAAATAAATTATAATTGGTAAAGTAAATTTATAAATAAATATTGGGTTTATATATCCTGAAAACAGTTGTTTGTATGCTAAAATCACCTTTCTGTATGTTAAAAACGCTAAATAAGTTAACAGGGTTGCTTTTGATGGTTGTTTTCTCCATCGTGCTATTGGGTTGCAGCGATAAACTACGCAAAGGCCCCATTAAAAAAATGTTCGCTCAATCGGCAATCGTGAACGATCATTTTACCGGTTTTGCCTTGTATGATATGGACGAGCATAAAATGGTTTATGAGCTAAATTCGGATAAATATTATACCCCGGCATCAAATACTAAACTATTTACTTTTTATACCTGCCTTAAAATGTTAGGCGATTCGATCCCTGCATTTAAATACGTTAACCGGAACGATTCACTGATATTTTGGGCCACCGGCGATCCGTCTTTTTTACAAACGGATTTAAAAGGAGTTAACGGGTATAATTTGTTGAAGAATATGACCAGCAAGATCTATTTTTCATCCGGAAGTTATACCGGCGATTTTTATGGTAATGGCTGGCCTTATGGTGATTACAGTGACTATTACCAGGCCGAGATCAATGAGTTCCCGATCCAGGATAATGTTGCCGTTGTTTACTCGGATGGTAACGGAAAGCTGTTGATCAAACCCGCCTATCTGCAAAAATATTTGCGATGCGATAGTACTTATAAACCTAATTCATTCAGGGTTAACCGCAATATTTTGAGTAATGATTTTGTTTACCCGGCAATGCCCGTACCCAAAAGATTCAGGGCCGAGATACCATGGAAAGTTTCAACCGCTTTACAACTGGCTTTATTGAGTGATACTTTGAAAAAGGAAATTACCGAAGTGCACCTGTCTATGCCAGCGAGCGTCAAAACGGTTTACAACGCCCAGTCGGATTCGGTTTACCGCCGCATGTTGCAGCCAAGCGATAATTTTATTGCCGAACAATTATTACTGGTATGCTCATCAGTCAAATTTAATACTTTGAATACCGATTCAGTTATTGAATACTCGGTTAAACATTATTTGAATGATCTGCCCGATAAACCACAATGGGCGGATGGTTCCGGTTTATCGCGAAAGGATTTATTTACTCCGCGCGATATGGTAACCTTACTACAAAAGATCTCGCTCGAAGTTAAAGACGATAACTTTTTACATAGCCTGATGCCTGCCGGCGGTGTTATAGGCACCATTAAAAGCGCCTATAAAACCGATAACGGCAAACCCTTTGTTTGGGCAAAAACCGGAACATTGGCCAACAACCATAACCAAAGTGGTTATCTAATTACGCGTAAAGGAAAAAGGCTGGCCTTCGCTTTCATGAATAATAATTTTACCAGGCCTGCCCGTGAAATACGCGAAGAGATGGTTAGAATTATGACTTACATTCACGAAACCTATTGATCACGTAGTTATAAAACTTAGTCAGGATTTAAGATCAGGGTTTTGTGGCGGCAATACGGCAACATCACGTTCCACTTCTTTTTGCTCAACCGCTACCGCGTAATCGGCAGGCTCAATCTTGCATCCGGTAAACTCGGCGTAAACCTGTGTAAACTCAGCACCTAAATAAAGCAGCGCCGATGTATAATAAATCCACACAAAAATAATAATGATAGAACCCGCCGCACCATAGGTAGAGCTGATCTTCATGGTGCCTATGTACAGCCCAATCAAGTATTTACCCAACATGAAAAGGATGGCGGTAAAAATAGCGCCCGTACGCACATGCGACCACCCTATTTTAACATCGGGCAGGTATTTGAAGATAATACCGAACAGGGTGGCGATAACAACAAACGTTACACCCAGATCTATCAGGTTAAAAACAATATCAAAGTGGCTTAGGTAATGGCTTAGCTTACCGCTTAACGCGGCCAATAAACCGTTAATAATTAATGATACCATCAGCAAAAAACCTAACGCGATTACTAACGAGAACGAGAGCAAACGATTGGTGATCAGTTTTAACCAGCCGCGTTTAGGTTTGGCCTTAACCCGCCAAATGATGTTTAGCGAATCCTGAATCTCCATAAAAATACCCGTAGCACCAATAACTAATGTAATAGCGCCAATAACAATGGCTATTGCCGATTTACCCAACTGTACACTTTTAACTA
>Ga0116227_10004497_pt1 | contig 30230 bp, 23 predicted proteins | sample S1TSphgellanicum_FD_89693 | JGI IMG/M metagenome (GOLD analysis project Ga0116227, IMG submission 89693) | Host-associated microbial communities from peat moss isolated from Minnesota, USA - S1T2_Fb - Sphagnum magellanicum MG | ecosystem: Host-associated > Plants > Peat moss > Unclassified... | reverse complement strand
CTATCCATCATACCTGAAGGCCACCAATTATTAATAAACCCCATACCCCCCCCCCCAAAAAAGAAAAAAAAAAAAAACCCCCCCCCCCCCCCCCCCAAACATCATCCATCAATCAAGAAGACTTGAATATTTATATTTTTTAAATTAAAATTTTAAGGATTTTGTGATGTAGTCAAAGTGGCCATCCATGCAGAAAATAATTTAGCCAAATTTGGCTACATTCTAAATACAAAAGTAGAAAAAAAAATTCATAACAACAATAATCCTTCATTATTCTTGGCTACCTAAATGGAATGTATCATAAAAATCTGGCTATTTGCTCTTGGTATCATGATAATAACAATACTAAAATATGGATACCTATTGGATATACCTCTATTATGACATACCCCAAACTTAAGATATCATCCATGAAGGCCATTTTAGGGTTAGAATCATGAAATCCCCACCCCCATACACACACATCAATGAAAGCTAGGAAATATCATGCAACCCAAATGACAAGTTTTTCATTCATCCCTTTCTTAGGCGAACTATATTTTGTTGTATGATAAGGCCCCAATTGGAGGGCATTACCGAAATGAGGAGCTAGGATGAGGTGGTGTAAGTAAGAAACCTCTTGTAGAACATAAGATGCCCTCCAAATTCACTTGGAAACTTTGATGATGAATTCTTGACTTGTTGTCTACAATTGAATTGAGTTGCACCAACTAGAGTCTATTGAATTCAACTTCATGTATGAAGCCCACACTCACATTTTCCTACCTTTCATCCATGGATGAAGTTGTGTTTACCACACCAAACCCAATAACCAAGTGACACTAGTTCCCGTGGTTAAGGATTTTTAGGTTTAAGGTTTGGTAATGGTTTTTGGAGCAATCTTTGAGTTGGGAAACTCATGTTCTCAAAACATCATGAAATAGTAAAAATACATCAAAGATGGAATGTGTCCAACATGACCCACAAATGGTGAATGCCTTATTAAAACTCCATCCAAATCCATAAAAACATGGCTCGATTGCAATGTTGTTATTTTTCCAATTTTAATTTGAAATTTCAATTTATGTGTTATGTTATCACAATTGTTGAATACAAAACCATGTTGTTGCAAACTAATTTTATTGTTGATTATCAACATATTATCTAGGTCCATGTGGAGAAATATTGGCATTCCATGCATGGAAATTGGGACCATTGTTAGGGACATTAAAACTCCACATTTTGTAACCATTTTTGTTTTGTAAGCATATTGTTTTACATGTAACAAATATTTCTCTCAAAAAGAGAACTTAAACCTTTTTAAGTATTACAATCTATGAAGGGTTACAATATTAGGGTTATATGTCAAATTATTATTTTAAAATGTTTTTCATTTTTATGTGTGATGAAGTTGTGTAAGTGGAATGCTTATAAGCAAGTTATGTGTGTTCGTGTTGCTTGCATTCAAATGTTGACAATGTTCATAACATTTTACATTGATCTAGTAGGATTTGAACATTTTGGGAGATGCAATACTAGCAATCGCTCATCCTTCTTCTAATGTGTCATAATGTATTTGTGTGTAAAAGCTTGTACTAATGACTAAATGATTCATCTTGCATTTATGTTTTGTTTTTATGTTAAACATTGTATTTTATTTCAAAACAAATTCATTTTTCTCAAGAGTTAAAACCATTAAGAATGGAAATAAGAATTTTAAAACTTTTTGTATTGTAATAATACATTTTTAAGTAATTAACATTTATATTATCTAAACAAGTTCACATTCATGATATAATTCACAGGGGTGGTTATGTAATTATCATTTATTTTTTTTCCCAATAACAAGATAGTGTTTTAGTCAATTTTTTCATTAATCAAATACATGTTAAATACCCAAAATCAACATTACATAAACTTCACAATGATCATGTGTTTTAACATTGTGAAGTGAATTTCTTCAACTTTGTATCACAAAAATAAAAGATTATTGTTTTTCTATTTTTATTTTTTTAGAGATTTTTTCACCTTGAAGTGATAATTATAATTCCAAGCAAGAAATTGGAACAACTATACAATGTTGGATTACATCAAATTTTGACAATGAACAATGTTTTAAAATGTTGATTTGTTAATTGGGGATTTGGTTCATGATGTTCCTATACATGAATAGCTCCATGTGCCACCATTGATGGAATTGAAACACGTTTTAAACTTGGGAAAAAATGGAATTGTAAACTTAAATTTAGACTGAAGAAGCACTAGGGGATCACTTATGAAGATGCATTAAATTCAATCAATCTTGGCATTAGTTTATATATTAACCAATTTCAAATCCTTTTATGGGTGCATTCTACCCATTTGGCATTATATATATATGTTCTAATTTTTTGTTCAAAATTTTAATCATAGGTATTAATATATGGATCAAATCACCTTTCAAATTATAATCATTTGTCCATTTTTAGATAGGGATATTAGAAATATCTAGAAGGAAAAAATTACATAAAATTTAGTCTCAACAACAATTGGTTAACTTGGGTTGGAATATTTAGCCAATGTAGGGGAGACAAACAATATTAAATCCACCAAATCAAATAATTGGAATAACTTGTAAAATGTGTAATCATAAGGTTTTTGTTATATATCATATAATATAGTTTGCATATGTTGAATTGCACCCAAAAAAACCATTTCAAAGACATCAAATGAATTCAGTTTCTTAATGTAACATTAAAATTTCAATTTGGATGATGTTAATTAATTTATGGTTGATTTTTAATATGAAAAAAATTGGCGAATATATTTTAAATAGGTATTGGATCAATTGACCCAAGTTGATGAATACCTTGAATATATATATATATGAAGATTATAACACAATATAATTATTAAAACATAAATTCATTAAACATTAAATTTCACTCCACAAATCAAACCAATAGTTTGTTTTCTTTATACTCGTGGCCACCTTGCATGTAGTTGTTAAAATCACCATTAAACCATGTTAAATGTCACTTATTATAAATTGACCTTCCAATTGACAAATGCACCTTAGAATAAGGTTAGGCAATAATGTTTTTCCCATTGTAATGGAAAAATGAAAATTTTAATAAGACATCTACAAACAAATTAATCATATTTAATTAGTACCATATTCAAATATTTTTATTATTTTGGATTTGCATGTGTTTTAAGTTTGGTTTGTTTAATTATGTCATCAAGTTTAGACATTTATAATTAAATTATTTTATCAATATTTATTTATTTATTTTATATTATTGATCATTTTAAACTAATGATTAGATCCTTTCTACACCCAAAACACAATTTCCATGTAATTATGGATTTTTATAATAAGACCAAAGAAAATAACAACCATTCAAACAAACCTAATGATTTAAATGAAACCTTTTTCAACATTGGTATCAATGGTAATTCTTTAATATGAACATGTAATGAAAAAAATTCAAACACCATTTGTGTTCCATATTTATGTACAATAAGGTCCAAGTGGCAAAAGTTTCAAGAGGCATAAAAATATATTGATGTTGAAACTTGAAGTCTAACAATGATATTCAAGACAAAATTCCATTGCCCATAAAACCCTATGATTTTGCACATCCAATGGATGCAATGAAATTTGCAAACACCTTGAGGCCCCATGGGGGACATTTAATGTAAAGTTTAGGATTTATGTGTGTCAAACGACCATTTGTAAGGGGATATTGTTACTTGTCCAACCTATTTTTTATCACCCTATTATTATATTTTTAAATATATACATATTAAAGCCACCTTATATTAATTATAATCCATTAAAAAAGATTATTACATACCATGTATTATAATTAAATTGATTATTTTAATCAAATGTACCCTATTTTTAAATTAATTAACTTATAATTTTAAACTAACAACCAATATATTGCACCTTATATTTTTACTCACATATTTTTCACTTTTTTTTACTAGTGTCCCCCCCTAGGCTTGAAGCCCAAGCAATGAAAACAGTGATTATCAAATACCTAAAAATTATTGGTTATTTAAACCCAATTTTTGATTGAAATCTCCATGATTTTAATCTAAAATGTTTTTCTACTTTACACTCTTTAATATTGAAGGATGCAAGAAATGTTAAACATCCGACCAATTAACAAATGAAGATCACAAGATGGTCCCAATACATGTACATTGAAATATTTAACACCATGAACACTAAAATTTTAACATCATGAACATTAATTCATAACAACATCACAAACTTACAATATCATGAAACTTTAATAAAATCCCTGTGAAAATCGTAAAATAATATGTCCATGCAAAATTTGTGGGTTTCAAATTGAAAAAATGATAAATATATTTGTATGATTTTTGTACAAACCTATGAAGCTTAATAAATTTGTGATGAATGGATATATGATTATAACTTCAATACAAAATGTAAGCAACTTTCATATAATATGTGTAAATGATTCCATGAATAGTTCACATTATTATTATTATCCAAAAGTTATCATGAAATGATCTACACAAAAGTTCACATTCAATACATCACAAATTTACCAAGCTTCATAATTTTGTACAAAAGTTAGTTTTCATAAGTTTGTACAAATTGTATGAATTTTGTGTTATGGTTAATATGAACAATATGTTTACATATTCAATATCTTAAATATTCAAATGGATGTTATATATATATATATATATATATATATTTGAATGACATTTGTGAATGTTCATGTTTAATACAAAACAATTGCATATTTTAAAGCAAAATTACATCATGTTAATTTAACATATTTAGTTAAAATATAAATCATACATACTTCACATTAAAATATCATAAGTAGAAAAACACATCACTTATATAGAAGTTATATATATATTCATACCATTTTTACACATTCAAGTCAATGAATTTTGCATAGCCATATTGTTTAAGGATTTTCACACAAATTTTATTGAATTTTTTTATATTAAAATTTTGTGATGAACAATATTTTGTTTTTTGATGTGTAGTGTGTGATTGAATATGAGTATCATTCAACACACCTACACCTCATTTATAGCATTGGGCATTATGGGGCTTGGTTATAAATGGAGTTTGGGTTTTGATGACCCATTGAGTTTACCAATGTGACATTATAATGTTTTGGTTACGATTGGACATTTTTTGAAGTGGCTAAAATTGGTGTCACTATTAGAATATGGTAGCGAGGGAATTACATATGATTTTTTAGACATGGTGTTCATCAAGTTTGGCATTCCAAGCAAAATATTCATTGATCATACGAAATTCCATGGGGAGTTCCAAAAACATTAATTGATCATTGTACAACTTCATAAGACTATTTTCAACTAAACAAATTAGCTAAACAAATGATGTAGACGATAAATGGAATTTATGCAAGTAAGGATTTCAAAAGGGCCATACAAAATATTGGGATTTACAACTACCATGATTAACCATGGGGTGTAAGTTTAGTTAGCATGTTTTTCTTCCTTCATTTTCATCATGAGCTTGTCCTCCCAACTTCAATATGATAAGATGTGATGGTTGTAATCAATTTGGATGAACTACCTGTGTGGTTTTAAACATGTGAGCAACGAATAGTCATGTTTCAACATGTGATGCCAATGGTTATGGACAATTTGAAAATTATTCACCATTGGGATATATTGTGTTATGTCACTATTCAAGGAGGTGATTATTAACCTTGAGTTCATAAATTTGGATCAAGAAATTATATGTACATGTAGTAGAAACCACCAACTACCTTGGATGTGATTACAAGGCATATCATTTTGTGAGTATAAACGGTTTTACCTTTCAAAGTGTTATTTTTGGAAAGATGGCTTGTCAAACATGGAAAGATCATTGCACGTGTAATTGCGTCATCTTTTAAATGTTGATGGCTAAGTTGGCTTATTTTTAGTGATTGTTTTTATTTGATTATGTTATATGTTGTGTGGGTAATCTACTAAGGTTGCCACTATGTAGATTTGTGATTGGTGTTTCGAGGTTAACATATGGGATGTTTTACATTGTCATTCGAAGAAGTGTTGGTTGGAAAATGGTTTTGCCCTTGGTGCATTATGCAACACATGTGTACCTATTTAAGTAATTAAATAATAGGAATACATTAAATTTTCCCCCATGATGGTTCACATTTGACCAATGATTTGGAGGGTTTGTAGTTAGGTGACTAATGATGGGGTTTACATTTGCATTCGATCGACAAGTCCTTTTAACATAGAACTAACATATTCATTCATGGTGAATTTACATAATGAATTTTTCATAGGATTATATGGGTTAAGGGGATTTAACCTCGAACAAGGGGGCAATTGGGAGGTGGGTAAGGTGATTTATGTTATTTGGTTTATGTGTGTGTGGATAATGATACTTGTAAATGTTGATATGATAACACATAATATTTGTTAGGAATGTTAGCTTAATTACCTAGTTAAATCTTAATTAAATTAGCATGGAATTAAATTAATGTAATTAATCGTGTTATTTGTTTGGAACTAATTCAAGTGTGAATTGAGTTTGGGATATAATCCCAAGTTTTGTGTTTTCAAATCACTTTTAGTGATTTGAGATTCCAAAACACATAAGGTTTGTTGTTGCAACTTTTATATGTTTTACACAAGTTTGTTTGTGCACATTGTTGTGTGAATTTTGTTTGTGTTTCAGGCTTGGATTCCTAATGCTTGCAAATGAGCATATATTTTTGTTTCAAGGTGAGGTGCCATTTAAGGTGATTTATGTTTTTTGGTTTATATGGGTGTGGTCAACGATAGTTGTAAGCACCAATATGGTAGCACACAACATTGTCCCCAATAATTATCACTCAAAAATCAAATAACTGATTCATATATTTACAATTATATCTTTATTAAGATGCAACAACAAAGTTACTTTCATTCTTTAACATTATAATTTATTGTCAACGTTGTGATAACCAAGCTTGCTAACTCCACATGTTGAATTTGACACCCAAAAAAATTAAAATCATAGTTTGAAGTAAGGGGATTCAAGATTTTTAAATTTCAAATGACAAAATCAACAATGGTTATGCCATTATATTTTAACTTTTTATTTGATGCAAAAATGTGACAAATATGATTACACCAACATGTTAAATAATTGATAACATTAATTGTAAAACTTTAATCCAACTTGTAATAATTAAAATTATGGATGTCATGTGCAAGGACTCAATGCTATTTGGTGAAATAAATAAATAAATTATGAAAATACAATTAACATTATGATAGTCAATTGGAATTGAAATCAATAAATTCAATTAAATTCCCAAACACAACCTCCCACTTGAATGGATTTTTTTTTTTACTAAACATCCAACATTTTTGAAATTGAATTCACACTAAAATTAATCACATTATATTATTATTTTTGAGTGTCATCACTAATACATTAAATAAGAAAATCAAATAATTACAAAAAAAAACCCAACCCTAGTTTGTTAAGTGGTACCCAAGGTGAAAAAACTTGTCAGCTCCCAAATTTTTCATAGAATGTAAACCTAAGGCATAATCATTAGCTCCCAAGAAAAATGTAAATGAGAATTCCATGATAATATGAAGAAAAATTCACAAGTGGGAATTCAAAATGATATCAACTTGCACAAACTGAAAAAAAAAGTAATTAATGCAAGTTCAAACCAAAATCATAAGCAAACCAAACCAAATTCACAAGATGCACCATAACATGGACTAGAGAAGAGCCACCACCTCGTTTTTTATAATATATAATATGATCAACTTAGAGGCTTGTATCAAAGTGGCAAAAGAAAATTTGGAACTCTTAAAAAAATCCTTAAAACTTGAGAATTTAGAAAATTCTTGATTATTCCAAATTATGAATTTTGTAACTTTGCAAGTTCATAACTCTCATATGACTTTTGATTTGATTGAGGAGTTTTCAAAAAAAAAATTATAACCATTTTTTAAAAAATTGATATTATTTCACATGGTCTATTCGTAGGTTAATTGACTTGTGTGTTTTTTTAGAATCAAATTAACAATTTGATTTTTTATCACTATTTTGGCATAACTTCTAGTTCATAACTTCAAATATGAACCCACATTTAACAAATCGGGGTTCACTTTCCTACATTAATGGGAATGTGTTTGAATGTTGAAACATTTTTTTAGCTTGTTCCTTTTTTATGCTTTAATTTTGGTCACAAGCCCAAGGCCAAGGTTGTGCCAATAAACATGTGAAAAACTTGTTTGAAATATTTTACTAGCAAAAGTGATTCATAATTTGAACATTTGTACAAAGCCTTCCAAACCAATTTCATAACTTCTAAATAAAACATATAATATTATAATGAAGATTAAACATTAAAATATTTGACAAGGAAAGAATCAAAATTTGAAATGGAAAGACATGGCTTGATATTTAACACTAAAACAATTAGGCTTAATGCAACATAATGTCTTGCCAACAACATGGGTGGGAAATTATGTTTTTGACTAGGTGATTTTGGTTTGATTAGGATCTTATATTTTTTCTATGAGAATTCTAAAAATCATCTTTGGACATGGCATCCTTTACTTCATCATCTTTCATTCATTGTCTTTTATCCATGTTTTAATCCATGTTCACGATCATAAAGAAAAAGAAAGGCTTGGTCGATGTATAGCCAATATAAAGGCTCATCTTTGGCAAATATAACATTTCATGCAAGTCCCATACGAGTCCAAAAAGTGATATGATCTTCAACCAAGGTGGGAAACATGGATTGGGGACCAAACTGGTCTGACTTCAAGCCACAATTTTTTTGGCTTTGTGTTGAGAGGTTGCTCCTCTTGTGCAATTCCCTATTTGTTTTCTAACAAGGCATCACAAACACGCTCGCCCTGCCAATAGATAAGATGTTGTACATCTACCTACTGTGTCCACACTCTGAACACCAAAAAAAATCTGTTCCAATCTAAACAGTCTAAACACTTTCACCAAAGAAACCAGTTCACCTAATATGAAACTAGTTCTAATAAGGTAAAACTTCCAAAAGTTGGATCCAAAGCAATAGTGCTCCTTGTAGAGGCTCACATAGGGGGCGTGGTCGCACTTGAGATTAATCTACTGAGGGGCACACAAAGTGACCATATTGGTCATCCATAAATCAATTGGGATACTGGCCGTTTTGAAGATGCCCAGAAGTTGACAATGAAAAGTCCTTGTAGTCGCAAGATAAAAAGAAAGGTATCCATATAAGACTAATATGTAAAGTCTCATGATTAGGGGGCGAGAACAGTCAGTTTCGACGTAATAGGACATTTAACGCGTACCTGGGAATGAAAATTTTACAAAACGAAATAAATGGGACCCAGACTAGTTTTCCCAGCAATTTTGGTAGTAAACTGAGTTTCATCGTGTCTTTCCTTTTTCTTGAGTGCCTCCACCGCTGCTACATATATTTTCGCTGCTTCTACCTATACAACTACTATAATTAGTCTCGAACCTTGTGCATTAAATGCTGAGTTCTAGCATTTCATATTGAGATTTAGTAAATTTTCCTTACTTTGCGGATACTACTGAAAGAGGGGATAGGGAGTGAAAGGAGGCCCAAAGACATCGTGAAGACGCCTGACTTTGCCGATAAATCTGTTGTGCATTTTCTAAGAAGAAAGTGTAAGCTCCACTCCCTTTCCCTCTCCCTTTTTGTGGGCCAGTTTTTTTAGAGGGCTGACCGCTGGAAAGTGGCAGTAGTCACAAGGTGAAGGGGTTCTTATTTGCAATTGCTAGTTAGACAATTATTCAATCTTTTTTGAAAAGAAGATGGTTTTCACTGGGGCACCCTAAAGAACTTCCTCCTCCATGATTTAAAACCTATTTTGGGTTCAATTTTTTTGATGAATTTTTAAGTGAAGAAACACAGAATCCAAGAAGGGGTGAGTCTTCTGTCTAACTTTTGTGAGGACTTTGGGTCCCAAGGTTCATCCACTGGCCCACTTCTTCAAGCAACTTGGGCAAAGTGGATCCATTGTCCCACCCATCAAGGAAGATGGGCACAGCTTCCTTAAAATTCATCCATTGTCAAATATCTCTAAATCATCCATCCATTAAGATGATTTAACCCAACTTTATGTATTTAATCCATAGATTAAAAAAGAAAATCGATGGAGAAAATTTTGAAAATCTACCCCTAAATATGGATTTTTTATCAAGAAAAACCTCATATTTGAAAAGCATTTTTATCATATCTCTTTATTTGGGAATGGGTAAACAAATTCCACTTTGAAACTATCCAGACGAGCACAAGTTATGAAACCTAAAATTGTCCTCCCTAAACCAACTCCAATGAATCATCCTCGCTAGTAGCAACTAGGCACACCATATGGATGATAGGCGGTTGGGGGGGTGGGGGGGAGAAGGGTCATCCATCCTTATTGGACGGTCGAAATGTGCGTCATTCAGCACCTTTCATCCCAAAATATCACACGTCCAAATTCCAGTTATTATTAGTATTTTAAAATTTAAAATTTATTTTTGTGTCTTCTATTTTTAAAATTTTATTTTCGTGTCTTGGGAATCTCAATGTTTTTCTTTAGGAATTTTTTGTTTGTAGCCAAAGTGGCTATCATCCATGGGAAAGATGACAGTAGAAAAAAGTGGCGTCATCCCTTGGATGATTTAGCCAAATCTGGATATTACCCAGAAATAAAGTACAAATCTTTATCATCCATTTTTATTTTTGGCTACACAATGAAACCTAATATACGAAGAATCTGGCGATTTTTCCTTTTTTTTGTTTTTTTTTTGGGTCAGCAAAATCTTGCACAGTTGAGTAGTCTCTTTCCTATGGGCAGAGCCAATAAAACCCTATTATAATTTCTTTTTTTTTCTCACTCCTGGCGACTGAAAACCTTCAAAACCTCTTCTTTTTCGATTTTGTTTTTTAAAATTCGCTTTTTGGCAAAAGAGACGCTGCTTGGGACGCAAGGCATCGCCGCCTGCGCTTGTGTGTCGTCGAGTTCTCTCTCTCTCTCTCTCTCTCTCTCTCTCTTTCGTCGTCTCTGCCGCGCCATCGCCTTGCCTTTAAATCTCCCTTTCGCCGCAGCTCTAGAGCGAACTTCTGACAGGGGGATTTTTTTTTTTTGCGTTTTCTGGTACACGTAAGTGCTGCGACTCTGTTTGCGGAAGGATCGGTGCGATCGAAGTCGGAAGTACACGTTATTGATCATTATAACAACAAGAAGCTGTGTTTTTTTAGTCGAGCAAGAAGGGAAAGGAGGTTTTCCAAGTTTGAGTTTGGCTTTTTTTTCTTCGTTTTTTAGTTTACGCAAGTGTTGTGATTCTGGTTGCAGAAGGATCGGCGAGATCGAAGTCGGAAGGAGAAATTATTGATCATCACAGACAGAAAGAACTTTGTTTATTTATTTCCTTCTTTGGTCGAGGAGGAATAAGGGAAAGAGAGAGGGTTTCAGTTTGAGATTGCTGGCTTTTTTGGCGTTCTGTAGTGCACATAAGTGCTATGTGTCTGTTTGCGTAAGGATCGGTGAGATCGAAGTCGGAAGGGGAAATTGTTGATCGTCACAGAAGAACTTTGTTGTTTTTTCTTTTCTTTTGTTGAGAAAGAAAGGAAAAGGAGGCTGTTGATTTGAGAGTTCTTTGAAGAAGAAGGAAGAGAAGAAAATGGAGCCAGCGGCTACTGTGTCGCCGGCGGTGGCAACGATACCGGTAACGGGAGTCGGGTCTCCAGTTCCCCCGTCAGCGGCTCGCCAACTCTTCTCCCGCGGACAAGAAATCGTCGGAGCTGCGTTGATGAACAAGCGGCCGTGGTCGGAATTGGTAGACCGGTCTACATTCGCGAAGCCTGAGTCTCTGAAAGACGCGATGTCGCGACTACACAAGAATCTGAATTACTTTCGCATCAATTACGGCATTCTGATGCTTGTCGTTGTGGCATTGAGTCTACTGGCGAATCCATCCTCCATCTTTTTCATAGCACTCGTTCTGGCAGGATGGACTTACCTTTTTCTGGTGCGCAAGGAGCCGTTAATTGTTTTCGGGAGGACGTTCAGCGAGCGCGAAGTTGTGCTCTCCATGACTGGGATCTCCATCCCGCTCATCGTCTTCTCAGGCATTGTCAGTGTTCTTCTCTCTGCTGGCCTCATAGGATTGGTTATCATTGCTGCTCACGGTGCTTTCAAAGTGCCCGATGACCTCTTCCTCCTCGACGACGACCAGGAAGCAGCAGCTTCTTCAGGCGGCAGTTTCTTCCCTGCCTTCTTCTTGGGCAGCACTGGAGCTGCTGGGTCTTTACCGGTCGCTATGTCTCGCGTATAAGGCATAAACGGTGTCGTAACCCTTCAAGGCTATGCTCTACAGCTGGGTAAATATAGACCCTCCAAGCAGTTGAACCAGATGTAATTTAGGGTTTGATCTGAAAGGGCCATTTCTTTATGAGAGGGTCATGAGAACTTTTCAGTAGTTAGTAAGGGATTTCGTTTAGGATTTAAATCTGAAGTTGGCAAGCGAACATTGGAGGTTGACAGGTTTGCTTCTAACCTGAGTGGCTCTTGTATAGCGGACTTCCCACACAATTCAATTTGATTTTGATGATTTGATCTAAGCCTTGCTTCTCATCTCCCATGAGTTTTGATATGGTTTGTTTTCTCTTTATGTGAGTAGTAGCAAGACTATCACTGTGAACGTCTTCACTGGGTCTATGTTGGAGTCATATGTGGTGAAATTGCTCAACGCTAGTTTCTTGCAGAGCTTCAGCAAGCCCTGGTTCATTTTTTGCTGGAGGGTAGGTGGATTCATACCAACCTTCCACAAACAGAATCAGTTATCAGGGTTTTGGGTCATGTGTACAAGCTTCAAATATGTTGGCCAGCTGAACAAGCTTCAAACATATGTTTGGTAAATTGTATTTGGCACACGCCCAGAATTGAAGATTGTGCTATTTGAACTTCTTTTTTAGGCTTTGCTACAGCACTTGCTACCAAGTTAAGGCCTCTCTCTCTACCCTCTCCAAGAATGATCATCTCCAGCGCTCCTACCTTTTCCCCTGTTCCTAGTCCCTACCAGTGACCAGTTCATTGTCTTATACTCAAACTTGTTGATTCTTCCATGTGCTGTAACTGGAGTCTTGTTTGCTTCGGTTGGAGTCTCGTGTGCTGTGATTGGTCACATAGTTGGTCTTGCTATTTGAGAGCTCAATGTCTCCTAATTAGTGCAGTGACACAATATATTTGAAGGTAGACATTCCTTTATGGCACAAGCTCTTGATCTTTTTTGAGAAGACTTCTGTATGAGATGGTTCTTGTGGAATCACAAGCAAATGCCTAACCTTGGAAGTTGTGAAGTGTGCAGCAAGACAAACTTAAGCTGTCAGTTGTCAGTTGAGCCCATTTAGGCAGGTGCTCTTACAACGCAAGACACTTGTGAATGTGTGGGCCCCCTTGGGTAAGAAAAACCATACCTGCCAACAAGTTACACTCTCTACTACATACTTAGGGACTAGATTCAGAACTGGGGACGCAACTGAAAATCACTGTATATACATGTATAGCCAAAAATCTAAAATGATGATTAAATTTTTGTATTTCATAGATTTGGCTAATTCTTGCTAGAGATGGTTGGCCGCTTTTTATACACTTTTCCTATTGATAGTTGCCAATTTGGCTATAAACCAAAATTGCTTTTTAAAAAATGGAACTTTGCAAAACAAAACTAATAATACATCCTTAAATTATTTTTTTGAGGGGGGGACGTGTATCCTCCACCAATGTGGATGATTGATAAGTTTCTTTGTGGTCATACTTGGCCTCTGGTTTTGTTTGTCCTCTATGGTCTCAAACATCATGTCAAAAGGTGCATATGGGATTGTGCCATTGTAAATATTGTTGTTTTTTCAATAAAATTCCATTTTTGTTTGTTAGATTTTGTTATAAGGTGTCATGCCCTCAATCGATGTGGTGGAAAAAATTGAGAGCTTGACTTCATTTTTCACACTCTTTAAATGGGATGTCCAACTATTTATATTGGAGGCATTAGATTAAGACATACTTGCACATTTATAAAATGTATTTCATGTGTTATCATATTAGTGATTACAACTATGGTTTTTAACACACATCAAGTAAATGACATATAATTGTCTCGAATGGTGCATATTGTCCAAATCAAAACATTATTCATTTACAAACAAACAAAAATCCAAGCCCAAAACAAAATAGAAAATCACACAAAACTATGTGTACATGGCAAGTTTATATGATATTGGAACATTTATGGTTTGAAAATAAACTTGTGTTGCATGTTGTTAAACCATGGAATTTAACAACCTATTGAGGAAAAAGGTTGTTGAATAAATAAAGGAATAAGAAAAAAATGAAAACACATGAAAATAAAATTTGTTTATTGCCTACCTACCATTTTACAACAATTATCGTTATGCAACAACTACCATCTTGTAGAAGCTACTATGACTGAACAACAGGTCACTTCACTAGTGTGAACATGGCATGCTTGTAAGGTTTGCTTTTTGATTTATTAGTCGTCATCTCTTCATTACTGTTACGGACGTTGCATGGGGAGGTTTTCTCTCTTTGTGGGTTATTGTGGAGTACAGGGAAGAGGCGGCGCCAATGATGCTGAGGGATGGAACTCTATTGATGAGGGGAGGTGGAAGGAAGGAAGGCGGCAGTGGCGGCTGATAGCTGAAAGGTCCAAATGATTTCATGAGCAGAAGGGGAACAAAAGAATTATCTGGAGCAGTGTAGAAAGCTGTGTAGAGATGTTTTTGGGAGAACTTGGCTGGTTGTTGTAATTTTTCCGTTGCGCCAGCAACTTGGCCAGGTAGCTCTGAGAAGAACTCATGAAAGGGTAATGCCGAAGTATGAGGAGGACTGGAGAGATCCGAAATATAGCATTGGGGTGCATCTTGCATGAGAGGGAGTCTGTTCGAGTAACATTGACAAGCTTGGTGTAGACTGTTCAGAATCGGGTGTTTTCAGAGTGCGATTTGGACTAGAGGGAAATCCAATCATAGGCATCTGGTCCAGCAGATGAGAAGAAAAGCATGCATTGTAGTATTCTGTGGGGGATTGAATGAATACCGAGAGTTCTGACCTCAAGGGTCATACCTTAATTGATGTTTGATTTTTTATGTATACCATGGAGCCAGAAGTATTGTGCTCTCTGATGATTTTTGTGAGTGGCAAGGTGCAAGTTTTGAATGTGGCTTTTCTGTTCCGCCGATCTGTGAGAGTGTGAGTTGTTCCTGTCCAAGGATTAGTGAATGCATATGGAAACTGATTAGGCCTGCACTAGTGGTCAGATTCTTTGTTGGGTTTCAAGACCCCTCTCTTTTGGTATCAGAGCAAGGTTCAGATCGGGCAGTTTCGGTAGAACTTGTGGATGTTTAGTTATAATGATAATTGAAGCATCATGTCTATGCCTAGTGCAGACAAGGTGGGAGTAGGAGAATTAACACAGGAGATTCGTGAACAACAAATCGTTAATAGGTTTGATTTTCTAACTACTCAGTGTGGACCACAGAGAGGATCGGTAGTCCTGCGTTTACTGGGTTTTGGAGTGGTGACGCTTGTAGGAATAGATTCAGATGAAGCTCAAATCGGAGACATAGCAGTAGAAGTAGCTCATAGTGGTTTTTATACGCGCGTTAAGGTTTGGTTGAAGGTGAGCGATGGAACAAGGGGATGGGTGTCAATCTCAAAGTTGCAAACGCAGCACTACTACACCTCATACCTTGCGTAGAGTAACGCCTTTATTTGCCGAGAGGCAGCGTAGTGTACCAAGGTTAGGAGACATTTGGGTTCCTAAGTCTGCTGTTTCACCTAACCATTTCACCAAATTCTACATCCCTGGTGTAGAAGATTTGTTCCAGGTTGGAGATTAGTTTGTCAGGGTGGAACACGGTGGATCGAGATCTCGTGTCATCAGTTGGAGAATATGGCGCGTTTCGGAAGGAAAGTGGCAGTTCTAGCAAGGATCCACAGATGAGCAAAAATTTTCCATTTTTCCATCTAATTTTGCACCTTTGAGACCAGTAGCAGAAGGACATTAGTCTGAATTCGCAGATTGAGTCGTATAACATTTGCTCTTCTCAAAATCCATTACGAATAGAATAGACCATAAAGCTGTTCGGTACTGTGGTCGCCAATTATGGCCTGAGGTCGAGTGTGTAGTAGAGAATGTTGCAATTTTGGTTTAAAGCTGAAACGTTTGCAAGATGACCAGCCCCGAGGGGATGGATGAATTGTTTTGGGGACGAGACCATGAAGATGTCAATGACTGGGCGGAAAGACTCACCATGGTAGCTAAAGTGCGAGATCTGAATATAGATAAGCTCTTCAAGATTACGAAGCCGAATCTGAGAGGCAGAGCCAAGGAATGGTTCAAGAGGTTGCAACCAGCGCCAGCGGATTGGGTTGAGTTGCGGACTCTGATAGTGCAGAAGTATGGAGATGTTGATGCTGATGACATCAGAATGAAGCTCGATGCCATCAAGCAAGAACCCAAGGAGAAAGTTCAAAAATACTACGAACGTCTCGACAAACTGTTCCAGAAGGGCCGGATACAAGACACCGAGCAGAAGAGATTTCTGGCCAGATTGAGACCAGAGATTCAAAAATTGTGTGTGGTGAGAACATTTACAGATATTGAAGAGTTAGTTGGTGCTGCAATAGAACTTGAAAGAGTTCTGGGAGAGCTTAGGGAGACTCCTTATGAGCCTCTAAGGGAGGAGCAAAAGGAGGAGACCTCAGAAACTGATGGAGAAACACGTCATGCAGTAAACAATACCCTGATCAACTTCTTCAAGGGGACTGTGCATAATCCATAAACATCATCTTCTTCCACTGCGTTTGGAGGATGCCAAATCTGCAAAGGGGGGGACATTTGGCCACCACCTGTCCAAGGTTGAATGAAGCAAGGCCAATATGTGCCAAGTGCGGTATGCCTCATAGGCTAGAGAATTGTGGGATAAAATGTACCTTCTGCTCAAGGTTGGGACATTCCGAAGACAGATGTTGGAAGAAGCCCAAAAATGGGAAATCACATTCTGGAACAGCAAACTTCTTGGAGGTGATGCTGAATGATGAAGCAGCAACCCTGTAACAGCTTAATAAGTTATGTGGGGATGAGAACCTGTTCTCTTACACCCGAGTGCCTAAGAGGAGGGTGCCAGTTGATGTACCTCAAGGAGGGGCTGTGCCGACCCCTGAAGCTGAGGGAGATGGAGTAAATGCAAGCCAGGATACCTCAGTTAGATCCAAGATTCTGGCACACTTCATAAAGGGAAAGGTATCCCTCTCACCAATGGAAACCATTCTGATCATTCCAGGGGAACTGGAGCACCTTGAAAGTCTGGTGAAATTGGCTAGGAGAAGGAGGGATTCAGAGACGACTGAAAATCAAGTGTCAGTGGTTTCTGCGATTCCAGCATTGAGGAAGATATGCATCAACAAGACCCATAGAAGCAAGACACTGCATCTACTTATGGAGATCAACAATTATGTTGTTGAAGGATTGGTGGACACTGGAGCTTCCATGTATGTTATGGCTGCCGCTATAGTCAGAGAATTGGGCATGATGCATCTCGTGGTGGGATCTGAGACTTACAAAACCGCATCAGGGGTTGTAACACAGGCTTTAGGTCGAATTGATGAGGTACCTGTCAAGGTTGGAGGCGTACAGTGTGCCATGACCTTCATGGTCGTGGACACGGATAGTTATGATGTACTCCTGGGATTGGATTTCTTGATGAAGATTGGAGCAATTGTGGATGTGGAACGGGGTTTAATACAAGTAAAACACGGCCCCGGAAACAATGTGGAGGTACTGCCTTTGACGATGGTGAATTTGTTGTAGAAGATGAATTCCAAAGCTGTGATGCACGAGCCTACGACAATATGGAAGAACGCACACATCAAGGATGATTCTGACTAGATACCAGATCAGGATCGTGTGATCATGACTAAAGAAGATGATGCGTCCACCTCGGATTCAGACACTGGTACTGATGGTAGCGGACACTATGATTCGAAGTCTGATCAAGTGAGACAAATTAAGTCTGAGAATGAGTTTGGAGACACTGAGTTGGAGGATCTAGTGAAGTCAGAAGGACCGCAAGAGATTTTGCAACTGATATTACCGGAGCAAGCTGACGGATTCATGAAAGAAGAAATCGCAGATGCGGATGATTATGCAAACTGGATAAGGTGGGTGTCTGATGCAAAGCAAGGGAAACATGCCATGTATGAATCCACACGTGGTGTAGCTGTCCCACCTTTGCTGCAGCAGCCTAGCCAAGTACATGCTTCCTCAATTCCAGCACTACTACAAACGGTCCAGATGAGAGACGGCAACTCTAATGGCAGCCACACTGAGCAGTCGACATCTGCCAACCATTGTGAAATGAATACTAGATGGAGGGAGATCTATTAGCGAATCAGGATTGACTCCAGCTTGGAGGAAGAGAAACGAAAAGAACTCTGGCGAGTTTTGGAGCGGTACCAAAACATTTTTGCTTAAAATAAGGGTGAGCTAGGTTGTTGCACTATTGGGGAACATTTTGTGGATACGCAAGGGTTCCCACCTTGTAAAGCATCTCCTAGTCGATTATCCTATTGGGAAGAGGCAGAGGTGAAGAAGCAAATTGATGTACTGGTCAAATTGGGCAAGATGAAGCCCAGTAGTTCTAAATATGCATGTTGGGTAACTCTACCAGCGAAGAAGGATGGAAGCAGGCAATTTTGTGGCGATTATCGACCACTCAACGCACAGACACGTCGGGATTCATTTCCAATGCCACTTGTGGAAGATGTGATTAGTCAACTGGGGAACTCATCATGGTTCACAGCTTTGGACTTGCAGTCTGGCTTCTGGCAGATTCAAATGGCTCCAGAAGACATGAAGAAGACAGCTTTGATCACTAAAACCAAGTTGTATGACTGGACAGTCATGCCATTCGGCCTCAAGAATGCAACGAGTACGTTCACCAGAACTATGTCGGAGGTCTTTAAGGACTTGGGTAACAACTTCCTGAAGATATTCGTTGATGACCTCAATGTGCACAGCGAAAGCTGGGAGGAACATCTGCAACACCTGGGTATAGTGATGTACAAACTTAGGGAAGTAAACCTCAAACTAAACCCAAACAAGTGTTGCTTTGCTGCAAAGAGCATTACATTTCTGGGCCATGTCATTAGTAAGGAGGGCACCAAACCAGATCCTGGCAAAATTAAGGTAGTTCTGCATTTTCCACAACCTAAGACAGTCACCAATGTCAGGTCGTTCTTAGGTCTGACAGGGTATTACCGGAATTATGTCCGAGGCTATTCGCAACTAGCAGCTCCTTTGTTCGAGCTGACCAGAAAGGATGTTAATTTTGTGTGGGATATGGGCTGTTAACAGGCATTCCAGGAACTGAAGGCAGCTCTGGTTGATGCGCTATACTCACACGACCTGACTTCAAGAGAGCCTTTTGTCTGGATGTTGACTGGTCGCCCAGGGGTGTGGGAACGATACTATCCCAGAAGGAAGGAAGATTTGAGAAGGTGGTGGCTTATGCCAATAAGAGCTTGACAAATGCCCAAAAGAAATTCCATCCCATGGAAGGGGAGTGCTACGCACTAATCTGGGGCATCATGCATTTCAGGCAGTATTTGCACAGGAATCATTTCATTTTGTGCACAGATCACAAACCTCTGGAGTGGCTAGCCACCGTATCTGATGCACATGGCAGGAGAGGCAGGTGGGTAGACATGTTATAGGATTTCAGCTTCAAGATAATCCATCGACCAGGACTCGGGCACACAAATGTCGATGCTTTGAGTAGGAATCTGGTTGGACTAGCCACTGATGATGATGACTTTAGTGAAGAAATCCAAGACATTGAAATTACTTTGACTGACACACCGAAAGGAGAAGGGGAGACTCTCTTTGTTCAGACTGGCAAAGAAATAGAATGGCTCGGTGTCAGAAGAAAGGTCAGGGAGTGCATACGACATCATGCGTGTTGCTTTGGCATCAACCACTATAATTATGTTGGCAGCCAACAACTGTATGTGGTTGACGTTGTATTAGAAAAAGAGCAGTTCAAGGAGCTTGGTCCTTGTGAGGCCGAAATTACAAAAGGAGGTGAGCCTGTGCAGGACAATGATGTGGGAGTGGTGCTGAAAAGAAAGAGGCCCCAGTACTATGACAGGCAACAGCAATTGGAGCTTGCGTTGGTAGCTCAACAACTGTTTGAATCTGGTGAACATGACTTGGTTCCAATAGATTCCAATGAGGAAGATGAGTGGGGAGCTGACACAAGGCACTAAGACATATGGGAGGATGTACCATCCCTGGATTTACTTCAAAAAGGCATGCTACCGGACACTGTTGATTATGTGGAAGCTAGGAGGGCAAGGAAGAGAGTGTTGAACTACCATTGGCAGGATCAATCACTCTATTTCAAAAGGTTACTTGTACCAAGGCCAGAAGACCGCATGGAGCTGGTAATCCAAATGCACAAGGACCTAGGGCATTATGGAGAAGAAAGAAGTCTGGCAGAGATAAGTAGGAGGTACTTTTGGCACAATCGGACTGAGGATGTGAAGATTGTTGTGAAGGTATGTCAATAGTGCTAGATGGTGAAGAGGATGGGGAGTATACGCTTGGAAGACAAAGAATTGAAGAGTATACTTGTTTGTGATCTGTTTCATAGAGTGGCTATGGACACTGCAGGACCGTTGCCTGAAACCAGGTCAGGAAACAAGTACATTTTGGTGGCCATCGACCACTATTATAAATGGTGCGAGGCTAAGGCCGTTGTTGATCATGGTGCTAAAACTGCGGCCAGGTTTCTGGAAGATAACATAATCTACAGGTATGGAGTCCCCAAGTTTGTACTAATTGATAATGGTGGAAAATAGGTTACAAAATTCGATGTTATGTGCAAAGACTACGACATCCAACATTAGCGCACTGCACCCTAGTGGCCTCAGTGTAATGGGATGGTAGAACGTTTGATCAAGACCATCAAACATGGCATTACCGTTCTTGCTGCAGCACCTGAAAGCGTAGATTGTTGGGACGAGCATCTGGTTAAGATACTGTTTGGATATAAATGTGGGATCCAATCTAGCACCAAGTTCTCACCCTTCATGATTTTGACTGGTCGTACACCCCGTCTCAGGGCAGACAATTACCTACACGCTCTAACTATTGTAACTCATGACGATGTTGATGTTGAAATGGCTGTAGCGCAATTTCTGCAGAAAATGAAGCTTATAGCGAGCATCCACGAAAGTGTTTTGCTCAATGTGGAACAAGCGCAGCAAAAACAGAGGAGGACATATGCTACCAAGAAAGGTAAGCATACTTTTGAAGGTCTTGTTGTAGGGGAAACGATGGTCAAAATGAAGAAACCAGGAAGGAAGAGAGCCTTGGCTGCAAGTTGGGAAGGTCCATACCAATTCATTGGGCACGCAGATGGAGAGGGGAACTTTGATTTTGAATACGACAATCGAGTGTGCATAGTCCAAGATGCAGATGGACGCCAATGGGAAAGGCCTCATAGAGATCTTCAAATCTATCACATTCAACCAAATTGAGTGAAGCTGAGGGACCCAACTTTTTTTAGAACGGAGGGGTTACATATGTGACCGAACAATAGGTCACCTCACTGGTGTGAACACGACATGCTTGTAAGGTTTGCTTTTTGATTTATTAGTCGTCATCTATTCATTACTGCTACGGATGTTACATGGGGAGGTTTTCTCTCTTTGTGGGTTATTATGGAGTACAGGGAAGAGGCGGCACCAATGATGCTAAGGGATGGAACTCTATTGATGAGGGGAGGTGGAAGGAAGGAAGGCGGCGAGAGGACAGGCGGTGGTGGCGGCTGATAGCTAAAAGGTCCAGACGATTTCATGAGCAGAGGGGGAATGAAAGAACTGTCTGGAGCGATGTAGAGAGCTGTTTTGAGAGCTGTGTAGAGATGTTTTTGGGAGAACTTGGCTGGTTGTTGTAATTTTTCTGTTGCGCCAGCAACTTGGCCAGGTAGTTCTGAAAAGAACTCATGAAAGGGTAATGCCGAAGTATGAGGAGGACTGGAGAGATCCGAGCTATAGCATTGGGGTGCATCTTGCATGAGAGGGAGTCTGCTCGAGTAACATTGGCAAGCTCGGTGTAGACTGTTCAAAGTCGGGTGTTTTCAGAGTGCGATTTGGACTAGAGGGAAATCCAGTCATAGGCATCTGGTCTAGCAGATGAGAAGAAAAGCATGCATTGTAGTATTATGTGGGGGATCGAATGAATACCGAGAGTTCTGACCTCAAGGGTCATACCTTAATTGATGTTTGATTTTTTATGTATACCATGGAGCTAGAAGTATTGTGCTTTCTAATGATTTTTGTGAATGGCAAGGTGCAAGTTTTGAATGCAGCTTTTTTGTTTCGTCGATCTATGAGAGTGTGAGTTGTTCCTGTCCAAGGATCAGTGAATGCATATGGAAACTGATTAGGCCCGCACTAGTGGTCAGATTCTTTGTTGGGTTTCGAGACCCCTCTCTTTTTGGTTACACTACCATCACACAACAACTACCATCATGCAATAGCTACTACAACAGTTATCGACATGCACATATTGTCATTTGTAAACTTAAAAGAAGACCCCCAATTGCTTACAAACCTTTGATAATTATTGCCTGCCGTCTACAACACTACAGACCCTTTGTGTCTAATACCTATTATCAACATTGCTTATAGATCTTTTATGGCTACTACCTACCATCTATAACAATGTTACCTTCCCTACAAACCTTGCATATCATATCTACCTCCTTGTTGCTACCTTTTAATGGCAGTTATTATCTTGTGGCAAAAGGTACTTTCTATTTTAGAATACAAATATATAAAGAAAATATTTTATTGCTCTTGTAGAATAAACAAAAACTATTGCATAAAACATAACAAAACATTATGCAATTTTAATGTGTACTACCTTGCCTCACTATTTAACATCTCCAAATAAAATAATAATAATAATATGATATATTTTCAACCATTTTTCATTATAAGAATTAAAATACAAGTTACATCCATACCAATGTTAGGCTATTTTAAAATGTTGACCCAATTCTTGATCCAGTTCTTAGCCCAGTTCTTGGATTGACACTTTTAAATGTGAAAACCTAACTAGAAACTAACCTTAAGTTCTCACATAACCAAAAACCGGTTATGAAAATTGGTTCAAATGTATATATATATATATGGAAAACTAAACAAGTATTTTCATAGAATTCAAATCTAATTATCAAAGTTTTTTGTATCATTTATTGGTTCCTCTTGTTTTTCTTCTCACTTGGGATTGCTATTCTTCTCATGTTGTTATTATTCTTTCCTTCATACTGTTATTATGTTTCTCCCATTATTATTATTTTCTTTCAATTTTTTTTTTACTACTATTATTGTTATTCCATTAATTTATTTTTTCTTTATTGGTATTACTCTTTTTTTTATTTCTTTTTTTTTCTCATTTTTAAAATTCCTTTCTTATTGCTATTATTTTTTTCACATGGTGTTTCTCTTTCCATTTGATGAAATCATTTAATTATTAAAATGAGTTTTAATTTATGAAATTTTTAATAATTAGGTTGTGAAAACCAAATGTGAAAACTAATTGTTGTTATATATATGGAAATTAATTAATATGATAATCAAGTGAATTTGAAAAAAAAAAATTTTTTGATAACCTAACCAATTTTCATTAGCCTAGAAAAAATATATATCAAAGAATCGAAACTAGCCGATTCTTACAAAAAAATGAAAACCACCCAACATTGGTCCATATTTTCCACCTCTATCTCCAACATCACAAACATAGTACTTCCCAAAAGAAAGATCTCTTAAAAACTTTAATATTGAATACCATTTTTAGTACAATATTTAATATAATCTCTTCTTTCTTTCCCCTCAAAAGATATATACAGAACCCAAGAAAGATATTGACCACACAAAGGTGGAGTTTTTATCCTCCTAAATTTTTTTATCCACCTAAATCTCCTTATTATAATCCAATTCACACATTTTAATTAAGGGAAATCCATCCATTATTCACTTGAACTAATTAAACTAAATAGTTTCACCCTTTAGTAAATAAAAGATAATAAATAGAATATTTACCACTAGTAAGTAAATAATCATTATGATACCCTTCTAAATCAACTAGATTATGATATTATTTTTAGTAACTAATATTACTTTTATTGTAATTCCTCTTTAAATTAACTTCTAATTATGTTGTCCCATGAATGTAATTCATTGTATTGACAATGCTACTATCAAAAATGCTTTCACTCTAAAATTCTCATGAAATTGTTTTGCCCTCTAACAATAATTACATTCAATGACAAAACTATCGTTTCTTAACGCCCATGGTGTTTAACCAACATAAAACAAATTTCAACCTTTAACACATGTGAAATGTTTACAAATCATGACAAGTTATTCAACATCTATATCCACATTCTTAACATTAGTCAATTATGTTCACTCATACAAAATTATTAAAATGTCTTGGGTTACAAAATATTTCACATATTAATGGATTGGTATTCATTTTGCAAAAGCCAAACATATTAACCTTCATAATTTTCACAACATTAGAAAAATTCATAACATTAAGAAGGTATGTGATCCCAAAATAAATTCATTTTTTTCAATATCACAATTTGGGATAGTGATTGATGTTACTAAATTCATATAAGTAGTTTTTACAAAGTATTTTAGTTTCAACAACTTTTGATTAACATATGATTGAAATTGTACTTGATTTGATAATTGTGAACATAGTTGATGGAGAATTTTGGAGACAAAATGGCCTTCCAAAGCTACAATTTGACAATTCAATGAATTGTGAATTAATATATAATAATTATTTAAGGATTTTAAAGTTTTTTTGCATATTTAAAATATTTTTTATTGTAAAATTGATGAAGGTGAAAAACACATGATGGTATGTGGTGTTCTTTGCTATATTGTCAATTAATGGACATGTTATAACAAATGATGTGTCAAAGAAAAAATCCCTTTTGTGAGGTTTTAAGCCAAAAAATTCTTAATTATAAAATCTGATGCAACAAAGAAAGGGTGAATTTGTATGTAATGCATTATTTGCATTATGGTTGGAATGAAATCTAATATCATTCCAATGTTTTCAAATACATTTTAAATATAAAAAAGACACCTATATTGTAGTCATTTTGAAAAAATAATGATTTTATTCCATATATATCATTGTTTGAGTATAACAAACGTTACATTTTGTAAAAACCCGACAAACACATGAATCTAAGCATCATATGCAACTAGCTTCTTTTTTAAAAGCAAATGAGTTAAAATTTAAGCAAAATCATTAATATAATTGTAAAAATACTTGCATCTCTAGCATTTAAAAATATGCCTTTGACATAAAGGTAATTACACAGTAAGGTAGACCAATTTATGCACATGTGCTTTTCATTTTTTTCCATTTTTGAAGCTAAAAACAAGGATTAAAACCATCAAATATATGATAATGTACATAAAGTCTTTTAAGAAGTTAATTTGATAGTAGATATCTCTAGCGTAAGACATTAAAACGTTTTGTTGTGCAACAATAGCTCCCAAATCATTGTTTATAAAATCAAAGACTTTGTAGAATTTTCACATTTTTGCATACATCTACTAAAAGTCCCTAAAAAAAATTCTATGACGTCCTCATTTTGACATTGCTTAAACCCACACACATCATGTTGGAAATTTTTTTCACAAATCCCACATATATGTTATCCAATATGAATCCATGTTTATTTTTATAGACTATGATGAGGACTATTGCATGGCTTCAATATTCTATTACTTATTCAAATTATAGCATTTTGGAATGAAAGGTTTTCCATTTGTTTCTACAAGTAGACTATAGTGGGTAGGTGAGTCACATTCAAACATCTATATCCACTAAGTAATGCATAGTGCCCAAAGTTTTCCAAGTCCTATATATAAACTACCTTGTGATGTCCAAAAATGAACACCTTAATGTGTAATCACCCACAATTGTCATCGACTTCTTGTTGACAACAAACATGAATGCAAGGAGGATTCAATGTTGATGCATTTTTTTGTGTATCATCATTAAACACTAAAAGAGAGTAGTTGGACATCATGTGTCAATTTTAGGCTATGGAATTTCTCTTTTGACACAATCCCAAGCTTGTCAAGTGATATCAATGGTAAACTCCTTGATTTTACTTGTAGAAAAAATTTCAAAAACCTAAAGCAAACTCACTAGCATTTTGTGATATGGACAAAAATACAAACATTTTGGCATGATTAAGATGAAGCAATGTCTTTCACATGCATTTTTCAATCCTTTTAACTACATAAATAGACAAAGAGGTTGACTAATGCAAATGTGACCCAAAATTAAATTAAACATTCATCATGGCCTTCACCCAAACTTAGCCTTGGTCTAAATTCCTAGAGGAAGCATGACTTCCCCTAAAATATACTCTACATATTTTGGTAGGGGCCACATGAAAATAAAAGAATTAGTGGGACTCCCAAAGTCTTCTTTTGCAATTAGAACACTTTGGAATCCTACAATTTTGAAGGCATATATTTTTTAGGAGGCATACTAGATTCAATCTTGTGACAATTATCTTATAGCCCTTGTTTATTTTCAAATGTTTTACCAAGCTATTTGATTATACATGATTTATTTTTCCAATTTTCATTATAAATGGTTGGGAGTCATCTTTGGCAATTTTGTCCCATGGCCCATCAAATAGCCGTAGTTATTAAAAAAATACATTATCCTTTGGCATTTAAAGCCATCATGTTATAATTGTCATTAAGATATTTTTAATGATGCAAATATGTTTAAATTTGAATGTGTTTTTACCCTTCAAAACTCACATAAGTCAAAACTCCCCACGATTTCAATTCCCAAGGGTAAGTGCAACTTGGTGGGCTTGGGACTATTTACCTTTTATTCCCACACACCTCCCACTTGGTTTGGAAATGTTATGCTAATTCCTTTGGTTCATCATGTCTTATCTTACTTTGAACCCATTTACTTTTTTCTTGTCCCAACCTCAACCTTGATTACAAGCTAAGGTTGTAGCATTCCTACATCCATGTTTAATGATGTAATCATTAACCTAAATAAACTATGATGGGAATTACCTTTCATTTTTCACATTTCCCCTTGTTAATAACCATCAATTTTGGTTAGCTAGAATGCAAAAACTAGATAATCAAACCAATAACATTCCATAAACACATTTATGGGGATTCCTTCATAAAAATTTTAAAAACATTTTTCCCTTAAACTTCTCACTTTTTTTTCTAACTTTGGGGTGTGATATCGCACTAGTTTTTATGGAAATGTGTAATTTGGCCATATGTCTAAGGAATGAACTTGTTTGAGGTTGTTCTTTTAATGATATTATATTTATTTCCTCAAATCATTGTAATAAAATGTTGATTGCATCCTCCATCTAATTTCAATGTGTTCATTGTCTTTATGAACTTAAAGGGTGTGACAAATGACATGGCACTACCTAATAGACATATATTAACAAAATAAATGTTATTGATCCTCACCATATTCATGAATAGAAAGCCCATTATTTTGTCACAAGGTTTTTTTCCTTCTTTTTAAAAAACTTAAAGGCAAGGTTGAAATAAAACCAAACCATGCAACTTGTTGTGACCCTAACCTTGGGTGGGGACAAGAAAAGGGATTTGAGTTGGAAAGACGTCAAGGCATGACAAGACTTGAAACACACTCCCTAGGTAAAAAGGATCTTGAAAACTTTCAAATGTAAAACAATTTGGGAATTGGAAATCATGGGCTATCAAATATTTATACTAAGATATGGGGACCAAATCTTGTCCAAATTGAATTGTTTTTTGGTAGTTGAGAAAGGTTTTCAAGACTACCATAATAAGTTGGGGTCACATTCCCAAAACATAAATGTTATTAAAAATTTATATGGGTTTGATAGGTTGGGAATGAAACACCAAAATAATTCTTAATCACTTAAACAATTATTTGAATAATCAAATCAAGTCCAATCAAAGCCTAATATGACCTTGGAAAACCTTTCTAAAAATAAATTATATCGCTTAATTTCAATACATTTTGAATGAATTATGAGTTCTTGAAGCTTCAAGAGTCAAACTTAGTAAAATCGTGATTCCCAATTATGGAAACCTTTAGTTTTGTCACTTTGATGTAGGTGCAATGAAAAGTTACACTATATATTATAAGAAAGGAAGTGATGCTTCCCTTACAGTTCTAGTCATGATGAGGCTTAAAAGTTTGTGAACCAAAATTGATTCCAAATTCAATAAACATATTTTTGTTTGGTTTGTGCAAGTTGATGTGATTAAGAGATTTGACTTAAATAACTTACCCAAAACCCATCCCAAAGTTTTCACACCTTTTTTTTTTCCCTTTCTTGGAACTAGGGAATGTGTACTATTTTTTTTGCATTTTGTTGTTAAATCATTTTATGGGGAGGTTATTTATTAGTAATACCACTAACATCAAAAGTAATAATGCAAGCTTTAGGACCTTGTGATGGATGGTTCCATTGATAACTTTGTGCTAATATGTGAAGGTTTTTACAAAAAAACATGTTGGATATTATGCACATGGATGCATTTGATAAGGTGTGTGTTTTTGTGAAGGGACTCTTGATTTGTGCCAACTTTAAGCTTGAAGAAACTTACACCTCATTGTTGGCAATCATCTTGAAAGTGGAAAGTTTTTCAAATGTCAAGCAAAGTGAGAAAATAATGTTAAAGAAAAATAAATTTAAAACAAAAAATGACATCATGAAAAGGCATGGAACAAAGGGCCTTAAACCTGCAAATACAATAGGCCTAAACATTTTCAAATTGCATAAAAAGAAAATGCACTTTCTTTTTAAAAAATGTTTTCCCAAAGGATTAACCCTAAGGGAAACTTAGGTTGTGGTTCCAATTGGTGGAGTGCAATGCACTTACTACTGTGCATTTTGTAAATGAAGTCCACCATCCATTTCAAGGTAGGCTATGAATGTGCTTTTTTATTCAATTGTGGAATTGGAAGGGACAAGTGGACAAGTCATTTTGAATAATTATTATAGCCAAATAATGTTACTAATTGCTAAATATATTGCCTTTTGAAAACATTTAGTTCTAACTATATTTCTTGTAATTAACTTGATTTCATTACTAGAAATCTTGTCATTTGCAACCAGTCACTATGCAACTAACATGCAACTAGTTGTCGTTTGTAACTATCTTTGTCATGTTTGCAACTACAAATTTGGTATTGTATAAATTTTGGGCCATACGGTTGTGTGTCCAACTTACATGTAACTAAATGTGTACAACATGGACACGTGTCATAAAAATAATGGTGTAAACTTATACATATTTAAATACTATACTTAATATATTTACATAGGCTATATGTAATAGTATTATGTACCTTTAGCACTAAAGTTAACCCCATTCTAACTTAAGCTAACCTAGATTAAAATAACCATGGTTAAATTAAGTTAAACTAACCATAGTTAAATTAAGTTAGGCTAAAATAATTATGGCTAAATTAAATTAATTTAAATTAACTATGGCTAAATTAAATTAAACTATATTGATTATGGCTAAAATAAATTAAGTTGAATTAAACTAGGTTAAAATAAATATGGCTAAATTAAGTTAGGTTATAATATTTATGGCTAAACTAAAATAGACTATATTTATTGTGGCTAAAATAAAATAAGTTAAATAAAATAAGGATAAATAAAATATGGTTAAATTAAATTATGCTAAAATATTTATGGCTAAACTAAATTAGGTTAAAATTGACAATGGTTAAATTGAATTAGGTTAAACTAATCATTGCTAAACTAAATTATGTTAAATTAAGTTAAATTAAACCATGGTTTAAATATGTTTGACTTTATTTTATTTTGGAATATTTTTTCAGAAAATGTACATTTGATTAAACAAAAAATTAGTCAAAATAATTAATATGATAATATTTTAAAAATTATTATAAATAATCATACTTATTAATGAAATGTTTATTATAATTATAGTGATAATCAATTATATATATAATCAATAGGTATTATATATTTAAATTTTATTATTTATGTTAAAATATTAATGTAAATAGGCTACATTAATTAACCTACAAGTAT
>Ga0116227_10004496_pt1 | contig 30249 bp, 24 predicted proteins | sample S1TSphgellanicum_FD_89693 | JGI IMG/M metagenome (GOLD analysis project Ga0116227, IMG submission 89693) | Host-associated microbial communities from peat moss isolated from Minnesota, USA - S1T2_Fb - Sphagnum magellanicum MG | ecosystem: Host-associated > Plants > Peat moss > Unclassified... | reverse complement strand
GTTCAGTCGTTATTATTATTGGAAAAAGATACAATCTTTTTTATCAAATCAAACAAAGACTAATACTTCAATTAGGCTAGTCAAAATAGCTTCTGTCTATCAAAATGCTTCTCTAATTGCTCAAGAAATATCTTGGAAACTAGAACAAAAAAAATCATTTCGACAAATTTGTAGATCTACATTTCAACAAATCAACTTCCTGCTTTTTATTATGCAATTACTAGGTAATATCATGCCTTGCTCTTGATGGGTTTGAAAACGAAGCCTCAAAAAGCTCTCTTTGTGCAACCAATAGAGAGCCCTTTGGTGTGAAGACGTTAGTGCCCGAGCTCTGCCATGTAAACAAATTAAAAACTTACAAGATTAGTACAATTTTTGACATTAAAATTAAACATTGGTTACATGTCTTGTGGCTCTTTTTGATCTGAACACACCGAAAGCTTCTAACAACTATCCTTTTAAAAATTAAGTCTTTTAAAAGCTTATAAGCATATTCTTTGAATTTTTTAATAATTTTAAAAAATATTTTATGTCTATGACATTACCCGCTCCTTTAGTGACATGTTCATAAAGAATGATGAAAATGAATCATAACTTTGAAGAAAATTGAAAATATGTCACATAGTTCTACAACATAATTTTTGTTCTTGTGATAAAACATTCAATGATTCATGCAACCAACAATAATGACCAATGCCTTCTACTAACCAAATAAAAAAAATTACATCTTCATTTGTAAAATGTCTTTCAAAGATGCCTTCTAGATGGCTTCCATGGGTAGGTTCGACTTTGAAAACAACTACTAGATGCATGTAATTGATCCATTACTATTTTCATGTTGAAGTAGTTTTTCATGTCAAGGTTGTCATTGTTAATTCCTTGGTTGAGATGGTTGAAATGTTTTTTTCTAAGAAATCTATAAGCAAAAATTCTTGTTTTTGGACAATGTGACTTCAACTTCTTGAATCTCCATCACTTTTTGCATGAATAATTACAAGATGGACAAGAAAGGTTCTATCATTTATAAAATCCAAAAATTTAAAAAGTTCTTCCTTCACTTTTATGGGAGGCTTGCATATTCTAGAAACTTCTGAATTTGATTATCAAAATTCTAAAACATATGAAAGGTGATGAAAAGATTACTTGGCAACACTTGATCATGTCATTGATCTAGGTTTGGATGGATGTTGTTGATGAAATTCTCAATTTTTTTGCAATGCATTAACTAAGTTAAAAGCCAGTTTCCGTGTATGTTTGCTATCATGTCCATGCCAATGGATTAGGTTTTCCAAACATCCATGGGAAACTTGTGAATTCAATGTTTTTTCAATTCAAATTTTTTTTCACTATCAATTTCAACTAATGGAGAGCATCACATATGTCTCTTCTGAATGATAGATTCATGAAAAGGTTCAAAAAATGAATCATGAAATATTGAATGAATTTTCATCAATCTTGAAAATTGTAATAAAAATGCATTTGGAAATTTATTTGGCTAATGATAATAAATGGTCCAAGTAATTGATAATCTAATTTTTTTAAAGGCCTTGTATGCTACAGATCATAACAAAATACTCAAATTTGATCTCCAATTGACCTAGTCAAAAGCTAGAACCAATCAATAACTAGACCCGCTAGTCTTAAGGATTTTTTATAGGGTTCAAATCATAAGGTTAGGTAGGGGCTAGGGTCTTAGGTTTAAATAAGGTTTAAGGTCTTTGGTTCTAGGGTTTTAGGGTCTTAAGTCCTAGCCCTAAGTATTAATATATAAGGGAATCTTGAATGGTAGCACTTAAATAACCTTTACCCAAATATGTGAAGATGTGCTTTATGTTGTTCATTATGTTGGATAAAGGCTCAAATAGAGCCCATGTGGGTGAAGACAATTGTTGGTTAATTGTTCCTTATGTTACTTATTTTGCTCTTGGGAATATGTTGGAAAACATTTTTAAAACTTTGGAAACCCATTGGGAAATTAAGGGAACACCATGGGAACTTTTTGAAAGCTTGGTAGGAATGCTTTGTTAATACCAATTAAAAAAAGAAATGAAGACCATTTAGAAATCAAGGTTTGGAACCATCCCTAAGAATAAGCTCAAACCTCAAACCAAAGGTTTTTATGAAAGTTGGACTCATTGGATCTGAAACCATGAACCAAGAAAATTTGGTCCACACCCAGAACTGATGGGTTTTAATTTTTGAAAAGATTCTCTAGACCAAAAGCCAGAGGATCTTCCATTAAGAAAAACACTCTAGACCTGGACCCAACCGATCAGGAACCGGCCAACACCGAGTTGGACTCTTGAAGCTCCAAGGGGACCATAACTTACCCACTTCACTGGCTACTAAGAATCAAGCTACAGCAGACCAAATGGTACGAAAACAACGTCCAGAGTCCTGAACCATGCATGAACTTGTGAACGGATGCTACAAACTACAATAGGTGATCTTTACTAACATTTGTTTTTGGATTCCTTCAAGAGAGAGAAAGAGCATTTATCATGTCTCCCACCATCTTCTAGAGTCTAGACAAACATTTGTTTTTTGGATTCCTAAGAGAGAGAGAGAGAGAGAGAGAGAGAGCAATTTATCATCTCTTCCACCATCTTCTAGACTCTAGCCATTACTCCTTTTACAGTATCAATGTCCAGCTAGTAGCTACATAACAGCAATGTTGTCTGGAACAATTGATGCACATGGACAGATATCACTAATGATAATAGCACACGTTAATACATACAGTCAACTTGGAGATTTAAAGTCGAGCAGATCTGTGAAAAGGAATTGAACTTCTTGTTGTTTTTTAATGAAGATGAAACAAGGGACTAGTTAGGTTAGGGGTGACCTAAGCCTACCTAGGGACCATTTAGGAAGACACCTAAAGAATTACCTAGGTTATGGGATATCTAAGGATTATTTAAGGACTATCTAAGGCATGTCTAGGAAACCTACAAAGACACTGAAAGATTTACCCATGTTATGGGTCATGTGAGGACTATTAAAGCCTACCTAGAAGACTGCTTAGGGGTTATCAAAAGCTTACATAAGAGGCTACGTAAAGCCTACCTAAAGGGCTACTTCGGAGACTACCTAGGGCATACTTAGGGGGCTACCTAGGTTATGAGATACCTAATGGTTACTTAGGTGGTTACATAGATCTTATTTGTGGGACCAACTAAGGATTTATTAAATTAGATGATATATAGAGATTATTTAGGGAGCTATCTAGGGTTGACTCATAGTGCAAAAGGGATTACATAGAACTTACATAGGTGACTACCTAGGGTTGATTCATAGTCCTTATGTAGACCCTTAAATAGTCCCTTAGGTATCCCTAGCTTAGGTAGGTCCCTAAATGACCCCTATGTAGCACCCTAAGTAGTCCCTATGTATGTCCCTATGTAAGCTTTTGATAGCCCTTATCTTAAATAACCCATAACCTAGGTAGGCCCCTAGGTGGTCTCTAGTTGGTTCTTAAATAAACCCTTAGGTTATTTATGTAGTCTCCCTTAATGATCCCTAGGTGTTCCCTATCCTAGGTAGGCCCCTTAGTAGTCCCTAGGTAACCTCTAGATAAGTTTCTAAGTAAACCCTAGGTAGCTTTTAACAAGGTCCCTAGGAAAGCCATATGTAGCCCCCCATGTAAGCTTTTCATTGTCCTTGTCCTATGTAAGAAAGTGAGTAAGTAGGTAGGTAGATAGGTACCCCACAGGTGAGTGAGTAGGTAGGTACCCATGGGCAGGAAGGTAGGTAGCCCATAGATAGGCCCTGATCAAAGGACCTTTCATAGGATCATGGTGCATCCTTTGATCAGCACATTTTTTCTCCATCAAGGAAAGTTCAGATACTCCAGGTTAGCGTTTCAGATTTTCTAGGGTATCCAGTCAAAGTAGTGAGGACTAAGGACTAAGGACTCAGGAGCTTGCTGATAAGGTTTCTCAATCCAGTTGTCTGTACTTTGAAACTGATTGCAGTAGTTTGTCAACTCTTTGTCAGTGACCACAGTTATGTAATAGAAGAAGTGAGCTATAGCCTGATACTACTTGCCTCTTTCTCTGGTCGGCTTGTGTGTGTGTGTGTGTGTGTGTGTGTGTGTGTGTGTGTCTCCATGGTAACAAAGACACTAGCTGAAGCCCAGCTTAATAGGAGTGTACTACATTGTTGATAGAGATACACCCATCTTCGGAGGCAGGCTCTTTGGATAGGTGATGGAGATCCATGAATTATATGATCCAGAACTTGGTACTCCGAGGCTATTTTAGTAGATCACATATGTGCAAGTTTGATCAACAAGAAGCATCTATCCATAGTTGTAAACTTGGAGCTAAAATGTTTGATTAAAGATTGTCAAAGCTGTTTTGCCTTGCTGCATTTTGTTAGGGGTTTTTTTTTTGGGGCAGCCTGTTTTTCACCTTGTAAAGCACCAGTAGAATTTTAGTGTCTGGAGGTCACATTATCAAGTGGAATCTGTCCTCTGCAAACAGCAGGGCATTTAGAAAAACTGAAACACCCACTCCAATGGGGATTCCGCTCTCCAAAATGCTCAATGACCATTTCACTTTTCAAAATGCCTCACCTCTTTTTCTTTTTTTTCTGTGATACCTGCTTGGTGTAAGGGGGAAAAAAATGAAGAAAAATGCTGCCAGTGCTTCAGGAAAGGTATACCCTTGGAGCAGTGCATTCCCAAAATAAGTGCCCCTTGGCTCTGCCTTGGTTGAGCGCTTATTTCAGGAACACCCTGCTCCTGGGCTGTTACCCTTCCCCCAGGTTTTTAGAGTACCCCTTGAATGCAAATTCTCAGCTTCTCATCATTTGAGGACCAATCTGAAATCTGTTTTCTGGCAGTCAATAGCATTCAGACCCAGACATTTTGCATGACAGGCAAATATTCAAACCTGCATAAAAGCTCAATTGAGATTATTTAATTAAAGGCTTGGCAGAATCCTCAGTTTCTTCTGCCATCGAAGTGCATCTGGGTGTTTTAGAAAATGGGTAAGATGCACTGCCCTTGGGACTCAAAGCATGAGAAACTCTTGTATAATATGCCTTGTCCTTGTCCTTCCCCATTGACGCAGACTTCGTAGGTGCTGCACACTTGATGTAAGTTACTGCAGAACACAAAACACCTCACTCATAGTAGCTGACATGATCAATTTGCTATTTGGTCAACTACTGACACCAGATTATCACAAATTTTCAATCTACAAATTTCTTTGGACTGTCTTAGCAAACTTTTTTGAGAAGAGATCTTGAGGAAAAACACATTTTCTAAGGTGATTGGAATCCGGATATAGAACCTGAATTGCGAGCCATGTAACTCAGTCCCAAATGTATCCAATTAAGCTTCAAATTCCCTCCAACCTTAGAGCATCTCCAGCTGTGCTTGGTAGGGGACCCTGCAAAAAAGTTTCTTGCATCCACGTTTAGTTATTTACTTTTTTCCAACTCCGCCCATAAAACTAAAGTTGAGACTGCAAATAGGTGGGAGAGTTCTTATAGCAATCCACCTAAACCTATCAAACTATGTAGCCAATTAATAGTAGGTGTTGGGCTTTTCTGTACCTTTCACTACCCTCAGAAAACTGTGAAAAAATGCTGGGCCACAACCATTTTGCTGAGCCAAACTCACATGTTTTGCCTTTTCTTCGTTCAATTTTACTTTGCAGGGTCAACTACTGAGCACTGGTGCCAGGTGAAGTTGCTCTTGAGGCGTTTATTTACAGTTGAGCTCCTATAATTATGTTCAATTAACTCCAAATGAATCACTCTGGGGTCTTAATTATGATATTCTGCAGAAAATTACAAATGGAAATTGTGGAGTTTGAATTCACAAGGGGTTAGCATCTATAAGATTGGTGGGCTGGAAATGCCCACGCCAACCCAAGTGTGAGCTGTAGATTTATGTGGGATGTTGGGATGTACATCAAGATTCTGATTTTACCGAATGATTTTGTTGATTATCACCCCATTGTCAGCCAACAGGCATACTTGCTGTGATCTCTGCACCATCGATGGGATCTAGGGCTTTCAAATTGGAATAAAATAAGTTAAAAATATTTAATGCATCTCTCTGTTTCGCTTGCTGCTAGCTGTAAATATTCACTGAGAGGAGAGGAAAAAAGGCTTTTTCTATGTGTTGTTAAGATATAAATCAGGTGTTAAACGTTAACCAAAACAAAAGCTCCCTTTTAAAGGGCACTCCTGAGTCCTGACTCTCCAGACCCCTGGCATTTACAAGAGGAGATTTGGTCTCCATATATCCACTTGACTAGTCTGCCTATCATTACATCTTTGGGTGACCCAATATTGGTTACGTGTGAAATTTGATTGCCTCATACTGGCATCTTCATCAATATTGGCTCCTTTTTCTTCCCATAGAAGTTACCTGAAAGTATATGAACTTCTTCCAGGCTCAACTTGTAAGTTGTGTCAGCCTTCAGGGAGCAGGCCCCAGGGTATGTAGCTAGCTTGCAAACCTGTAATCAATGAGTGATCACAAGAAGCTGCAGTGATGTTGTGAGCTCCAAAGACTGCAAACAATGAAGGGCCAGAGTGAATCAACAGCCACAAATGCACCATCCATTGGAAGCCTGCTATGACTCAGTTATAGATGAACTCCAGCAAATTGACATTGGGTTTCATCTTGGTAAGCTTTCATGTAAAAAATAGGCCATGTAGGTAATTGAGAAGGTATGAAAATATGGTCTACATGGAAAGTACCCATGTCGACGAAGTATTGTACTTTCCTGGTATTAACTTTGTAATTACTCATCAAGAGTCTCTAATATCACTTTTGAAAAATATAATACCCTACCTAATTCATCCAGGTGTGAAGACTTGCATTTCAGGCAAGTAGATTATCTCTAAACCCTAAACCCCTTTTGTCATCCAGAAAGTAGAGCCCACAAAAAACTGAGATAACCACTATGTTTAGCTACAGGACTGAAACCCAATGGAAAAGTGTTTCCCATCCATGTCCTACCGTCCATCTGTCATGGTGCACTGGTGACTATTGTTGAACTTTGGCCACAATGAAGATGCCTGAAGTTCCCTTGTATACAAGTATAACGTCACCCCACCAACCCACCAGGCAACCGAATCACCTTACTCCAGACAAAGTTAAGCTTGGATTGTTCCCATAATCAACTGCGGTCAGTTTCCTTCCTCCAACAACTCTTGTGACAACATTGTCACTAAATGGGAGAAAACTTGAAATAAAATCAAGTCAAGGTTTTACTTGTTGTGGGTTTTTCTTCTCCTTCATAAAATGCCTCGCTTCTTTCTGTATTGCCACTGTTTACATTCTCGTGTTTGGTCTGCAAGCCAATCTAGGTAGGCAGAGTACTTACATTTCATCTTGGTACATGCACACTTCCACTCTACAAATCTGCTTACGTACTAAAGTGAATCCATGGGGAAGACCGCCAACATCAGGAACTCAGGAAACTCATCTCAGGATCCAGTGATGCCCATTTTGCAATTTTGCAAGCTGCAAATTGTCTGCCAGGCCCAGACTCCAGAGTCCCACTCTCTAGAAGTAATGCATTATTATTAAGGTAACTAGCTAGATCGCTGACTAGTATTTTGGTCACCACACATGCATCATCCAACAGACCAAAAATCAACCCTAACAAATAACATCCACATTACTCCTATGTAGTTGAAGTATCAATGTGAGTATGTAAGGATCAGGGATTTTTTTTATAAAATTTGTGAGCTTGATTAAAACCTGACAATTTTTCCCCAAAAAACCCTTAAACCCTAAAAACATCTTTTTTCCAAATTTGTCTCCCAAGAAATTCCCCAGGTTGCCAAAAATTTAGCCAAAAAAAGCAGCTGTAAAGGACCCCAAATCTTTGTCATTCTTAAAAATTGTGAGTGAGATCAGAGCTTTCACATTATTTTGACGATCTGCCATGCATGGACAGGAGTCCTGTACTATCAAAAACTGGTCAGGCATCACTACCTACATTGTTTGATTTTCAAGCCAGGAAGAAGAGCATTTAATCAAAGCAAAAGTACTTAAAGAATATACAGACCCTATAAGTAAGTGTCAGCAGCCCGCCCCTTCTCTCTCTCTCTCTCTCTCTCTCTCACACACACTCACTCTGTGTCCCTGTGTGTCTCCGCAGGGTCCCATGTTTTTAATTTGAATCCAGGTTTTTTTCTTTCAAATAGAAAGTCTAAACAATGGACATAAATTGGTTTCACTTTGTGCCATGCATTCTTCACACACACAAAGTTTCAGCTCATGTGCTGATTGACAAGTAAATAAAAATGAAAATTTTAAAACCTTTTGCAACAAGTTAAAAACTTACAATGCCATCATGCTCCACAGCCGCCCAAGAACTCGCTCCCAACAAAACATAAGAAATGAACAAACACACTATCAGTAAGTAGCCACTAGCTGGCAGGTATCCTTGATTCTCAACATGTACTACTTTCACAAATTATCACCCAAGAAGAAAAAGTCAATGATAATGTTAATGGGTATTTAGGGAATGGGATTTCATAATAAGAAAAACCACCTAGAAAATCATGTCTTTGCCCAAAGATGCTAATTGTTGGGTTTGTTTGTTTTGATTGATTGAATCATATACATGAATGATGCGAAATTTTCTTGTATAATTCATTTATTGAATGACCTAACTACTTGCCTACTACTAAACTTCAAAATTATTTAGCATGGTTTATATAGATTCCCCCCCCTTTTTTTTTTCCTTAGGTGATAAATTATGTGACACTACCTCACCCCACCTTTCTCTTTTGTTTTCCTTTTAGGCACCTATATGGGGTGCACCTAGACCTTAGCCTAGGATCAGTTTCCATGTGAACAAAATGAATAATTAATTTTTTTCAGAAATTAATTGGTTTTTATAAAATTTGAAAGTATTATTTTTCATGATCTACTATGATATCATCATATCAGGAGTGAAATTATTCATATTCAGTTTCATATTTTCTCGAAAATTCGTTTCACTAATTTAAAGATTATTTAATGACCAAATTAACCCTAGAATAAAGTATACATATAATGAAATCCAAATATTTGGGTTTCACAAAATAATACTCCATTCTTTCTTCTTCTTCACAATGAATTGGTTCATTTGTGCCAAAATAATAATAATAATAATTTTACTTCATATTATTTACCACTGTAGCCAGTGAGAAATATAAACACTTCCCCCAAGCTTCTCTAAAGCACATTGTGAGTTTCTGACCCATTACACAATTTCTGCTTTAATTAAATTATTTATTGATTTTTAAAAATGAACTCAATAATAATTGAATGTTATAAACTAGTTAGATTTAGTTAATTAAAATAGGTTTTTTTACTTTTAAATTTTAAAATATTTTTTGGTAAATGGCCTTTAGTTAGTTAAAGCTTTGGTTGGGTTAGCTATATCTTTGTGCAGGCAGAGGGCGACACAGGTTGTTAAAAAAATAGCTAACCTAAAACCAAAGGCACTAACTAGAGGGGTTTTTAGTCAGATAGTTAGTTAGTTAGTGCAGTAACTTACAGGTTCTGGAAAGAAAATAAGCCTTGGGAAAATGAATTATTATATCTTCTGGCATCGATGTTGAACTAACTGTACTTAAACCGGTACAAGAGTTAACTGTAAGCTACAAGGGTACATAGTTAATACCGTCACTAGGAATTATTATTATTATTATTATTTGTGTTTTTCTTTCGCCTTCTGCTACTGCTCCGGTTAACGTTAACTGGAGCCAGTTAAGAGCTTTGCTAAGCTTTTGGGCGTGTTCTTCCCATTCTTCCTTCTTCTCTCCCGTTAACGTTAACTGAAGAAAATTAAGAGGTTTTGCTAAGCTTTTGGGCGTGTTCTTCCCATTCTTCCTCCTTCTCTCCTGTTAACGTTAACTGGAGCCAGTTAAAAGGTTTGCTAAGCTCTTTGGGTGTGTTCTTCCCACTCTTCCTTCTCTCCGGTTTATGTTGACTGGAGCTGGTTAAGAGCTTTGCTAAGCTTTTGGGCGTGTTCTCCCCATTTTTCCTTCTTCTCTCCGGTTTAATGTTAACTGGAGCCAGTTAAGAGGTTTGCTAAGTACTTTGCGCGTGTTCTTCTTCTCATTCTCCCTGCTTCTTCTCGCTGCTGTGTTCTTCCTGATCTTTATGATTGCATTTGTGTGTGTGCATTGAGGAGCAAATCTGATCTCCTTTTTTCGATTTGTGTGCAATTTTTGTGTAATTATTTTTGCTTTGTGTGTGACATTGTTGTTGTTGTTGTTGTTGCTCTCATGTTTCTGGGACCATGTGTTGCAGGGAGTCTGGTGACTGGAAGAGAAGATCAGAGGATTTCAGGAGGAAGGAGTGGTTGGCTGATTGCTGCCTTCCTTGTGGGAGCTGGTGTAGAGCGAAGGTGAGCTCAAAAGAAGCTGAATTGCGAATTGTTTTGCGAGTCAGAAAGCCATCTCTGGCAGCAGCTGCTGCTGTTACGTATGTTTTGCTCGCTTTGTATTTCGACACCTTCCTCCTTCTCTCTCTCTGTCTCTCGTCTGTGCCTGCCTCGTTATTATCTATGTGCGCGCGAGCCTGCATTTCCATGTCTGAATGGATTTTGCATTCGCATTTGGGGATTGGCTTCCGATTCGGTAAATTCAATTAGAGTTGTGCGGTATGCAAATGCATAAATTCCGAGAACTTGAATCCTGATGACAAAATGCAGCACGCTGCTTCTCCGTACGCCAAAGTCGTTGTGAAGCGGTAGTCCCTGCCGGAGGGCTATGTAACAAACAACAGGTGATCGATCTCAAGCTTGCACATTGGAGTTTGTTGTTACAAATTTTGTGAAAAAAGATCTAAGCTTTGGTTGGAGCCTGCAATGAGCATGAGGTTGGAGATTGGGATGCATTGAAACACTTACACTGTTGGAGCTCCTCGTATCGGCAGCAGGGGACATTGTCAAGAGACCAGGTGCACATACATACTGGCACACATACATACATACATGCAGGACCTGGATCAAGTGCAGAGGAGCGGGGAGGTGGTAGTGGTGAGGATGCCACCACAAGCTGATGAGGTTCATCATCCTCCTATGCTTGATGTTACAGCTCTCCACAAGCTTCGCACTCCTTCAACCAGTTCATCATCATTCAAGAGTTCTTCTGCATCAGGGGTAAGCAGCTTGTGGGGGGGCAGGGGATTGAATAGCAGCAGAGACCGTAGCAATTCCCATGATGGGGTGAGCTTCACTAGGGAGTTGCAAGCAGGAGATGTTCCCACCGCTGCCACTGTGCTCGATGGAAAAGTATGGCCCAGGGAGGCCTTGAAGCAGGAGGAGCACAAAGCTGACTTCACAGCAGGTGAAGACGAAGAAGAAGAAGAAGACACAATCAATGCTAGTGATCCAAGAGTGGAGTGGAAGTTTTCTGGGGAGTTGGACAAGTATTGGATGAAATTGAGAGGCTCAGATCAGGAAAAGCCGAAAAAGATGAAGAGACGACACCACACAGGCTTCCAGCCGGAGGCAAGATGGCAAGGAGATACTGCAAGAAGAGAGGAACTTGCAAGACGAGTCATTTTGGAGAATGGTAATGGTGGTGGTGGTGGTGGTGGTGGTGGTGGTGCGTACATGCTGCCTTCTTCCCCTCTGTCTCATCATCTCTTGTCCTGCAACAGCCAGGGAAGTTTCTCCGCATTGCTCAAGGTCCAAGCAGTTGAGGATGAGAGAATAGCAGGATGCGAAAGTTTATTCCAGAGTGATGAAGGAGAGCTGAGTCCCATGGAGAGGGACAGGATGCAGACCCTTATATGGTCCGAGTCTCCAATCCAGCAAAATTTAAAGAAGGAGAACACTGAGCTGCAAAGATCACAAAAGAGTAGGAGGACATCAGAAGAAGTCAAACAGGCTGCTAACTTGCATGTGAAAACTCACAGAAGAGGTCGAAAAAAGGCTCGGTCTGTGGCTCCTGCCCCGGGTTTGGATGATGATGATGATGAGCTTGCATTGTCTGACATGCCCCAGCATGGCTGCAGACTCCATTGGGATTGGTCTCTGATCCACCGATACAAGACCAAAACCTTCATGGATCTTGCAGGGTTGACATGCACATTTCCAGACACAGTAGAAAGGAAGGCAGCCGATCGTGCAAAGGAGTTTTCTGGGGATGTATCATTATTTTCCGACATGTGCTGCAGCCAGGAAGCTGCAGCAGCAGCTACAATCGTACATGGCCACCAATCAATTTCTTCATTGGATTCTGAAGTCAATGTTCTTCCCCTGCTTGCAGATGATGAAGACACTCATGGTACTAGCGACCATTCAGGCACCATCTTGCTTAAACAAGTGAGTAGTAAAAAACCTACCAAAGAGCACCAATCAAAGGCTGTCTCTTTGTCAACTGGTGGTACAGCTGCAAGAAAGAAAGGGCACAAAACCCCCTTCAAAAGCGTGCTGAAAAAGTTGCCTGCACGAGCATTACCACAAGATGCATCGACACCTCCAGTAGCAGCGGCAGGAGAGCAGGAAACACATAGAACATTAAGCCAAAAATACCGACCCCAAAGTTTCAAGGAGGTTGTGGGACAGAGTATGGTGATCAAATCACTCTCAACATCCATCATGAAGGGGAAAGTTGCCCCTGTGTATCTTTTCATGGGACCACGTGGAACAGGGAAAACTACGACAGCAAGAATATTTGCAGCAGCTCTGAATTGTTGTTCCTCACATATGGAACAGTGGCCATGCCGAAATTGCCAAGAATGCAAGACCATCAGCCTGAATAGCAGTCAGGATGTGAAGGAGATAGATGCATCAAACAATGCAGATATTGAGAGTATGAGAGCCATGCTTGGCACTTTCTCCCCCTCCCATGCACGATATAAGGTGATCATTGTTGACGGGTGTGACTTCTTGACCACTGAGGTATGGAACGCATTCCTCAAGGTGTTGGAAGAGCCCCCCAAAAACTTGGTCTTCATCCTGATTACAACTGAGGTCAAGCATCTCCCATTGACAGTCATTTCCAGGTAACCCACCATTATCTCTCAACAGTAAAATTACTGAAAAACAAACAATTGAGAAAGTCAGCAAATGTCATGTTCTCTGCATTGAACATGGACCTAGGATACGCAATGTGATGTGTTTTCCAAGCAATTCCTTTTTGAAGTCTTGGGTTTAACCTGCAAGCACAATGCCTTCACATGCCACACAGATGTCAGAAGTTCCCATTCAGCAAAGTGAAGGAGGAGGATATGGTGAAAAGGCTCAAGATTCTGGCTGCCAAGGAGCATCTGGAGGTTGAAACAGAAGCCCTGAAGTTGATGGCATCAACAGCTGATGGGTCACTGAGAGACGCTGAGACAACAATGGATCAACTGAGCCTGTTGGACAAGAGGATCTCCTTGACAGCTGTTCAAGAGCTTGTAAGTTCCTTTCCCTGGAATCACTTTGCACCTAAAAAAGATTTTTCCTGCCCATGCAACTGCAGGTGGATATGGATCAAAGAGCTAGGTGGTCTCTGTTTTCCTCACTGCTGTATCCAAGATGAACCTCAATCAGCAACCCACCTCAATGCTCAATTGCCAGCAGCATGTCAGATCTCAGTGTGACATAGTAGAGAGCAGTTTGTGTTTCCATCCTGCAAAAGACAACATTGTGATTGAGTTCAGCACTTTGTCATGCTCTGAAGAATAATATCAACTGTGGAAATGAGAGCTTTACCTTGATCTTCAGTAAGCTATGGATCAAGGTGATGTTTAGGTCCATCACCAAGAATCTCCTGAAGAGTGTCTGTCTCTCTGAAATTGGTGCTGTTGGTTGTCTCAGGTGGGGCTCATCCCAGATGGGAAGTTGCTGGAGTTGCTGGATTTGGCACTTTCTGCTGAGGCAGGAAACACTGTGAGATTTATGCGTGAACTTTTGAAATCAGGAGTAGAGCCCTTGTCTCTGGTATCACAATTGGCCTCTCTCATCACCAACATCCTAGCAGGAAGCTTTGATGTGCACCCAGAAACACACCTGCGAGGCTTCTTCAGAAAGAATTTCTGTAAGTGAGATGATGATCAGTCATGCCTGAGCTGTGATTTTCCTTTGTTGTTCTTTCATAGTCTCTGTTGTTTGTTTGTAGAAGAAACCTGGGCCTTATCTGCTGCTGCAGCATTGAGCTACAAGATTTCTTCTGCACTACACATGGAGAAACATTTCACTCATTGGTTCTAGTTGAGGGCCATGTTGTTGTTGCTGCAGCTCAAAAGGAAGAACAGCAACGACTTCGTGAAGCTCTGAAAGTCTTAGCAGAAGCAGAGAAGCAGTTGCGGGTGGCAAGTGATCAACCCACATGGCTTACAGCTGCACTTTTGCAGTTTGCTCCAGATCGCTCATTTCTACCCTCCTCTGTGAACACAAGCATTGCCCCAAGTCCTGCAGCTTCGAACATGAGCCAGAGAACAGCAACATTTCTCAGGCAACATGCAAGATTTGAAGAAGAGAGTCAGACTCACCATCGTCGGAAAATGGAAGAAGCTCCACACCATTTTGGTCCTGCATTAGGACGCAAATTCTCTGCTTATCTTGATCACCGAAAAAACAACCACAACCCTTCCAGCATCCGCTTGAAGACCAAAGTGCACCCTGTGTCACCATTGGACAATCACGCAAATCTCTCTGAGTGGAAATTGGAAGCAGCTTGGGCAAGGGAGGTGGTGCTTGCTGAGACAGATGACGGTTATGATGATTCTTTCAATCCAGGGAGCTCTTGTCTATTGCGAATGATGGACCGCCAACATTTGGAGAAGACCTGGACCCGTGTTCTACAAATCTGCCAATCCAAGGTGCTCAGGCATCTGCTGCAATCTGATGGAAAGCTGATTGCTGTGGGCATTCAGGATGGTACGTTGTCAGTGTTTTTCTCTCTGAGGTGGCCTACCTTCTTTCTCAGGCAGCAGCAAGTGCATGCTTCTGTGGTACTCATGAAGAAAACAGAAAGCATGTCAAGGGAAGAGTTTGGCTCCTTGCCTTCATTTCTTACCCAACCGCAAAGCTCACATGATATCAATTCTAGAGGACTACTATCAGGTTTAGATTTCTGATGAGAGTTGTGTGCTGCTGTGGGTAATTGATCAGAGGATATGTATGCGATTGCCCAACTGGAGTTTCATCATCCAGAGCCCCTCAAAATGGCTGAGAGATCAGAGAGCAGCATCCAGCATGCTTTTCAAATGGTTTTGAGTTGTCCTGTGGAGCTCAGGATCAGCTTGAAGGGTGTTCAAAAAAAAACAGTCAGGAACAAGATGGGAGTCTTCCAGAATCAAAACTCTTCTGAAGATTTGCAGTCATTGCTTGCTTCCAGACATAAAACAGATCACAGACTGAAGAGAACTTTTGAGGAAAACACCTTCGAAGCTAGTGGGTTAGCATTTCTTGATGATATGCAGGGGGTTCCATGGCACAATCATTACCATCGGTCAAGAGCAAGGAAGCATCGAAGAGCAGGAGGAATGAAAGAACAGGAGATTGAAAACCAAACTCCTCTGTCTCAAGTAGGAACAAGTCGGGGCCATAAGAATCATATCAGGAGGAGCAGTGCAAGTGTAGCAGAACGAGGTGAATCAGGGCAATCGCAGGACTCACCATGGCCACAAGCATCCGAGAGGTATTCTAGCAGCTCACATGGATTTTCAAGTTCACTGGCTAGCTTGCTTGAAGCTGAGAGTAAAGGTCGGCGAGCCTTGCTGAAGACAATGATGGAGGAGGAGCCAGATACACAATTGGAGACATTGGATGAGAATTGGAGCTTATGGAGCATGCAGCAGGGCAAGCACAAGCATGTAAAATTCAGAGAGGGCAATAACCTTGCTGCCAGCATTGAAGAAGAAAACTCTCAGTAAGTGATGCTCAAACCATACACACACAAATCAGTGCATCCAAACATCTTCAGGAAAAGTTTTTCACTGGGCCTACATGATCCCTGAGTTTCAAGCATTGATTTCACCTGCAACTCCTATATCTGTCAAGAAATTACAGCAGTCTGCAGAGCTAAGTTGCTGGCAAGAATCTAGCACAACCATGCAAGAATGCTTACAGGATTGAAAGCAAAGTTATGAAGGATCATATTCTTAGCAGCAATCCTCTCAGCCAGCAGTGTAGATCATGTAGTTTGAAGCACACCTGGTGCAACCAGTGATTTTGTGTTTCTGACAAGGTCAGTTTGGAGCATACTCTGCCTGATCAATCACAATTCTTTGTATATATTCCACAGGAGGATTGAGTCTCAACTGAAACCCACAAGGGAAGTCCTGCCCTCATGGAAAGCTCCTCAACCTGAAAAGCTCAAGGTGTGTCTCTTACAACCATCATCATCCACTCCTGTCTGCATCATCCCACAGCTTTGAACCTATATCCCAGCTGCTCTTTCTTTGCTCCCTCCAACTCCTTGTCCCTCTTGGAACTTTGGCAGCCTATGGCTTGAGGTTAGCTTGGTTGTAGAGAGAGCTTCAGAGGGTGAATTTTAGTTTCTGTGGAATTCTTTGCATTCTAGTCTTTAAACCATTTAATGCTATTGGTGAGAGCTTTGCAACACTCCACCTTGTGATATTTCTCCTCATGTGGATCTGCTGGAGGTTCCTTCAAATCTATCCCTTAGCACAGAATGGTATGAATTGTTCAGGTTTTTTTATTACTGGTTGATCTTTCCTTGCTGGCAGGGGAAGCTGGGGCGCCAGAGAGCTAAAGGAAAAGAACTGTTCTTTAGATTTGTCCCTTGTGGCAAATCAAATAAAACTATCCTGAACAATGGATGAGAATGGTGTGCTTGAAAATGGCACAGGGGGTTGGTTGGTTGGTTGGTTGGTTGCCAACATGAGAAGCAGCAGCTGAGCTTAGTGGAAGCTGCTCACTTCCGGGCTCATCAAGGAACAGACGCAAAGAAAAGACACAACCTAAACATTGTGTTGGTGCCATCTCTGTGATGACTTCTCCATTGTTGTGATATGCCAGTCTAGTTACAAAATACATATGGAACAACTCTTTCCTGATCTCCTTTCTTGTCTACATACAATAAGATTAACACCTGTGCAGAAGAGAATTCTCGCACCATCTGCGAGAGAGAGAGACACACACACACGCACATGGATTTGGCAATGGCAATCCAAGAGCTTTGGACTTTGGACCAAATGACCAACCACATGATGAGCCTGGCTGAGACAAGAATCCAGGCCTGGCTCAATGTGAGTCTCTGCAAACATTTTGTCTAGGGTGTTGCAGATTGCTTACATTTTGCCCCTCCACAATCCTCTCACATTTTGTACATCTGGGAAATGTGACTCTGCCTGGAAGATTGCTTCCTACTGTAACACAGATACAGAAATGTCGGAAAACAGAATTGGGTTATTGCTTTGTTCCCTCTCATTGTCAAGATTTCTTTTGCACTTAGCCACCCACTCATATAATTGTCTGTTCATGGTTGGATTTTCTTTTTTTTGTTGCTCTCCAGTATGATTGGGGGTGCATTGCTTGTTCATTTATTTGTTTGTTGATTGTTCATTGCTTGGGCAAGTTCAAACCAGCATCAGTTAAAATAGGGAATGTTCCATGAAGTTCCCCAAAGTTGATGAACTCACAGTTCACGATAGGTAACACCTGGTGAATGTGAGACCAAATGAACACAACATCAACCTTCATGGCAGGTTTAAACTTCAAACTAAAAACTTCCCTTCCCGGATCTAGAACCTCTCATCTAGATGCATGCACTTCTATAGAACATGCCTATCCATCATATGTGCACATACTACTTGAGATGTCACTCACACATTTGCGTCAAGTTCGAGCCAAAATTTTATGCCCAAATCCTATGCCAATGTGTAGTCTCTTTGCTATAGACAGAGTCAACAAAGACTAACTAGACCTGTCACCCCACCCACCACAATTTATTTCTCAAACATAAGAACAATTAGTGTATATTGGTTGAATATTATTTCTGTCAAAAAAGGTCTGTGGGTATAGCTGCATTTGAAGCACATCTGCCCTGACTAGAGCAGTGTATTTGTAAATTGTGCTACAGCAATGGAGTTTTTTTTCTAGCTCCAATGAGATAACACGACATGGTCATTTTGATTCTCCACTTCTCACCATCAACATCTCAACTGCTGGAATCTATGTGTCCGGTCTCCTGTTCAGTCCTACAGAGTATGCTTCACTTTTGTCTCAAAAAGTATGATTACTATTGCTGAAGAGTTCACACTTTTGCTTGTGAAGCTGGCTTGACAAGCAAGCCAAGAACATACAGCGGGAGCAAGGGCAGGTTTGGAAAAGGTTGCAGTTACAAAAGAAGCCAAGGCAATTTTAATGTCTCAAATTGCATACCATCATTCTTCACAACCACCGTTGTAGGCACATGGTTGTTGAAGCTTGTTGGTTCACTTTTTGTGCAGCATGGCCTCTAGCAGCTGCTATAAAGAAATGTCCAGGAGTTCAGGTCAAAAGGCTTACAATTTTGTTGTAAGGTTCTATAAGATGAGTGGTGCACAGCATTCATGGCAAGTAATCTGTCTCAAAGATTATTATGCTGCCTATGAGTATGAAAAACTTCAATTATGAAATACATGTTTTATTGAATTTCTTTGATGTTTGTCTTAAGTGGATGGACTGAATTTGCAAGATTTTATAGCAAAAATGACATGGAGGAGCCTAGGATTAGGATTTGAACTTCAAACTAGTCATGTTGTGTTTTGGATGAAATGCCTTGGAGACCTTCCAAATTGTTGGTTGCATTTGGCCAAAAAATTTGTCTCCTTTCCTGACTTCATGCTTTGTAACCGTGTCACTACAACTCTAGATCAATATAAAAGGAGCTATCACTCCTTATGTATTTCATTTCATTCATATATATAAACAATGTGCATTTTCTTCACATGGTATCAAATTAGTATGAACAAGAAATTTTCTCCCTTATTCAATACTTATAATAATTGATCATGTTCATCACATATTATGCATACTTCATAAATACAAAAGTGAGTATCACACTTTCTAATGCACTAATATCCATAAGATTGTTGGAAAATTACTAATGTCCATCTTTTTAAAAATATCCAACGATAAAATTGTTGCATATGGCTTCACCTTCCAACTTATCAATGTGTTAGAGAGTTTACACAATTGTTAGACTTTCTAGCACAAATTATTTTATTTGGAGTATTAAAATGCAAATGCTCTTGATTCAGTTGGAAACATATGGAATGTTGTTAATGGAACCAAAGTTGATCACAGCCCTACTAATGCAACCTTATACAAGTAGCACAACACCTCAAAATAACAAAGCAAGGACATACATAATTCTCCATTGTGGAAATCAGCAAACTGCTTGGATACATTTATTAAAAACATCTAAAGAAATTTGGGATAAATTAAAAGCAACTTATGAATGTTGTAACAAAGTCCTCAAGTTGTTATACTTAAAAAAATCAATGAGTGATGGTCAAATTGTTCCAAAACTTTTGGAAGATTTTCAAGGTGCATTGGACAAGGTAGCAATAGTTGGTTTAACCTTCAATGATCAAGAAGGCATATTGTTACTAGTTACCCTTTTAAACTCTTGGCACGCCATTGTCATGACATGAGGGAACATTCCAAACCTTTCCCTTACTAACCTAATAGCCAATATCTTACAAGAAGATTCTATGACAAAGTATTCCCCAACTAATAATACTCAAACATCAACATTTTACAGAAGAAATAAATTTACTAAAAAAGGCCAACTTAATTGACCTTCTCAAACTACAGACCCCCTAAACATGGCTATTTCTTCTTCAGAGCCTATTCCAAATTACCCCTCACACAGGACCCAACTCTAGTATCTATCTTAATCCAAAAGTGATAACTTGTCATTATTGTAATAAAAGGGGTCATAAAGCCCCCAAATGTTGCCAACGTGCCCGGGATAGGACCAATGGTATAAACAAACGAACACTCCATGTATCTTGAACTAATGCATTCATTTCATCATACTTCATGTCCCCAAACCTACCCAAGAAATTACTTTTAGTAAGTCAAGTTATATCAAAAGGAACAAGTCAAGTAACTTTATTTATTTATTTATGTACTATTACTACCATAACTAAAACCAATCAACCCCTTGTTCTCAAATGTGAACAAGTTGGTCAACTTTTCCCCATTGGTGTAGACTTATACCCTACAATTCAATCTTTGTCTATGGATACTATTTATAGTTCCATAGACATTATTCACATACACCACCATATGGGACATTTTAATATTACTTCACTACTACACATGCAACTTAATATAACCTAGCTAAAGGTCTTCCTCCTAAGAAATTACAAACCCAATTACCCTTATGTGTAGGGTGTATTTTTGGAAAACATCTTCTTCCATTTATGTTTCAAGCATCAACCTTAGCAACCAACCTCCTCAATTTTTTACATATGGATGTCAATGGATGTATATCCAACCCTTCTTTAAGGGATGCTAATATTTGGTTGTATTCATAAATGATTATCCTTGCTATACAAGTCTTTACTTTCTTTGTCATAGATCTAAAATGTTTGCCAAATTCCAAATCTATAAGGCTTTGGTCGAAAATTAATGTTCCACAAAAATTAAAATTCTCCACTCTAACAATGGGGGAGATGCAAGAAATTGTGAATTAAAGGATTCATCTCAAACAAGCAAAAGAGGAATATTGCACACACACTTCAAACAAGGTTTTTCACAACTCATAGCATTAAAAGCTTAATGACAAAAATATGTACAAGAAGAAGGCATCAATGAAGCATTATGTCCCTATGTAAATGTCTTTTAAAATCTTTGTGTTAATTATGCATTATAACATGTTTTCAATGTTCTAACACTCCTAAAGAAATGCACAACATATTATATCCTTTCTACAAATGGATGACAAATCAACTATGATGAACATTCTTCTTTTGCATGAGTTTTTGCAAAGTTCAACTGGTGCATGTTGTGATTGTCATTTGTAGAAACTTTACAATGATGAAGTTCACTAAAACCAATTTTGTTTATGCAATGAACACGTTTGCTTTTGTTTAAGCTCTTAGTCAATATATTAGTAATCATTTCTACTATGGGGATATATTATAATATAATAGTCTTGTTATGAACGTGCTCCTAAATAAAATGATATTGAATATCAATGTGTGTTGTTCCTATTGTGAAATTTAGGGTTTGTTGTGGGTGCAAGAACACTTTGATTATCCCAATAAAGTTTAATACGGTATTCTTGTGGAAATCCCAAATATTGGAGAAATCTTCTAAGTTAAATAACTTGTGTTGTAGCTTTAAAAAATGCCATATACTCATTTGATACTGGAAATAACAATAGCATGTTGAAACTTGCCTAAGCTATCACTCTTCTTGCAAGAAAAAAACAATGCCTAGATGTGAAACAATGAATATCAACATCAGAATACCCATATAATGTATGACTGTTCTCACTATGTTGATATTGTATGCCAAAATGGAAAGTTTAATTGATGTAACACAACACCCACTTCATTGCTTGCAATGGCATTGGCTAGGATTACTCAAAAATTGATTTAAACAACCAACTGCATAGGAGCAATCAAGGTGTGTAAGCACAACAACATGAATGAGGCTACCCATTGCTTATGAGTAAGGAATTTTGGCCATGACAATTTCTACCTCTTTGGTTTGTTGGTAGTCAATGGTGGATAATTTAATGTCAACTTCCAAAAGGGTGATGATTGTGTTACAATGTTCCATGTTGTAATGTTTGAAAAAACCTTGAAAATATTTTTCTTGAATAAAAAACATCTAACCTCTTATGTTATTCTTGATGATTTGAGTGCCAAGTAAAAAATGAATATGACCTAGCAATGACATTTCAAACAATGTAGCCATTTCAGTCTTAATGTTGGTAACAAGGGCCAAATTGTTACTAGCAACAATTGTGTCATCAACATAAATTGCAATAATGATAAATTTGTGGATGTTGTTCCAAGATATAAACATTAAAATCAACATCACATCTATTAAAACTAATTGCTAGCAAGTAATCATCAAGTTGTTGATACCATGTTTGATTTGATTAATAAAAAAAACATGTGAATTTAGAAAACAAAATTAAATTTTATTGGTGTTGGGATTCTTTGGTGAATTTCTAAATAGATCTCCTCCTCCAAAATACCATTCAAGAATGCAAGCTTCACATCCAACTAATGAACTTCTAAATTATATTGGGTTGCAAGTGCTAATATAATTCAAATGGAACCTATTTTCACAACATGTTAAAAAATATGTGTAATCAATGTTAACAACTTGAATAAAACCTCTAGTCACTAATCGAGCATTGTATGTCTCCACATCTCCTTGTCCATTGAATTTAACTTTGAAAGCCATTTAAAACTTATAGCCTTTTGTAATGGTGGTAAAGTCATGAATGTCCATTTTGATTATTTTCTATAAATTCCAATTCAAATTGAATTGCTTTCTCCCATTCCTTAACATTAGAGCTTTGTAATGCTTCTTGCATGGTGAGAGGGGCATCAATGGTGGAATGGGTTAACATTGTTGTATGGTGTTTCTGGGCAAAATTTGTTGTAGTAGATTTGTTGAATATAGTTTCAATGAGACATATTAGCAACTTTTTGATACAAACTAAGGATGGAGAAAGAATGTTTTGCAATCCAATTTCAAGAAAGATTTCCACAAAAGTTATAATAGCTCTTCCATTATGTTGAGAACTAAAATTATAAGTAGCTTATGAAAGAGTTTGGTAGGGGACTTCCTGAAACATAAGAATTTTATTTAAATGTTACATAGGGTTGAGCTACAATTGTTGGATCTATGTCTAATGTTATGTTGACCAAGGTGTGGAATTGTTGGGGAAGTAGGTTGTAAGGTTGAAGATGCTTGAACATGAACTAAAGTTTGAATGGGTGGTATAATTAACATGAATTTCAAGTCTCACACTTCATACCGATGTTTTGTGTGTTTTAAAAGGAAATCCAACCATTTGCATCTACTTTTGTTCCATTCTATGTTCGGAATGACTTTTTTCCTTAGTCCCCCTTCATGCAAATCATTACTTGAATATGCAAAAGGCATTGTTTGACAAATGAGTGTTTATTCCATGTTTCCATCTTCTAGTAACGAGAGGAAGTATGGCAATTCAATACTAAGATTTATTGATGATGAAGTAATTGAAAGTTTGGACTAGATTTTTTAGTGGAAGATAATTGATTGATTGAGCTATCTTTTAAGCTTTTTCTCTTGCTTTTCAATTTTTTTCTTCAATTTTATTTTGAATTGTCATGGTTAAATATTTTTTATGTATGATGTTTGCAACATCTTTTCCATAAACATAATTTGTTCATTTGAGGAAAAAACTTTCCATTCTTCAATCCTTGAGTTGGGAAAATTCATTGCAAATTTTGTTCCCATACTCAAATGAAATCTTTGCACAAATAATGTTTACATTTATATGTCCTAATGCGATTTCCATAATCTATAATTGCCATTTTGTGATGGGTATCATTAAAGAACATGTGTATTTTGAAATGTCTAATTGAAAACAATTATGTCAACATAATTTCATTTCTTCAAATGTGGTTTATTCTATCCAACAAATAATTCCATCAAATACAATTATCCAATCACTTTCAATTTCATTATTCCATCTTAGTTTCCATGTGCAATTCAATGGATTTTTTATCCACAATTTGTTCTTAGAAATAATCCCCCCTACGATTAGCATCAACAATAGGGGAAGGTGCATAACATTCAGGTGAAGGTGATCAAGAACATCATAAACAAGCATGAAATGTCCAAAGTGTGGCATGGAATATATATAACTACAAGGAGGCTATCTAAAACTTGCATTCTTGTACTGTTACATCATTGTCATTCTAGATTAGAATTTGTGGATGTCAATGCTTGAAAAACTCAAATATGGAGAGATTCAATACATTGTTTGTATGTTTTTAAACTCCTAGATGTCCCTATCTATCACAACAAGGTTCTTTATTCGATGTATGAGATCCCTTTTCATCTTCTTCACTAAATGATGTTACATCTTCTATTTCCTTGCTGCTTAAAACATTTAAGATGACACCATTTGTCATGATCTCTTCCTTGTGCAATGCATTATATTTTCGACCCTTCCTTTTTTTGGATTGAAAAAAATTGAATTTTTTTACAAATTGTTTTGTTAGGTCTTCAATTGTGGTTGTCATTCTTTCATCATTATCTTTAACATGCCTTTTCACATCACTTTTTTGAAAGCTTTTTGGCAGAATAAATAATTCTTCACTATTTGTTTCTTTGGACATGTTTCCCAACTTATTTATCGAACTTGATTGTTGCTTGCCTTTTCTCCTTCTAATGCATTTCCTATATGGGACATCACAAATTAACATAACTCTATTCAAACTTTCTATTAATAGACATTATTTCTACTTAAAGTTTACGCATTAATGTTGCTCGTAAGGGTGTTCAGGCCATTCTAATCAACAATTCATTTTCATTATTGCTAGCTATTCTTTTGAATCCATGCACATGAATATTCAACAAGATATAGTGACATCCTGTACATTGACAAGGAATGTTCTACATGATGGACGATTGTAAGGTATACTATTTTTTATGAGCATGAATATTGGGAGGTGAGATCACCAAACATGATGATCTCTGATTTATGCAAGATGTTTCAAAATTTGCCACTTGGCACCAATTCATTTCCTTGAGATTGGACATTATTATAACCTATTACTATTTATAGTTCTTTCACTTTGAACACATTCACTCTCTTATCAATGTGAAAAGTAGCAATTGCATATGCATATGCAGAACTTTTCATTCATTATTACTTTAATTGTTCATAATTGTAGTATACATTTTGGGTCCTATTTCCTTTTTCTTCTATCCTCATGTATCATGTATGTCCTTTTAGTTTTGTTTAAATTTTGATAAGCAAAATACATCTTTATATCCATAATTAAAATTGAATCCATTTTATTTCAATATATTTTCCATTGATTGCATCTGGTTTTTAAATCTAGACAATCATGGTTTTGTCCCACACTTGTCATGTTTTGGTGGCAATCTAATCATCCATTGATTCACATGCGGTTGGAGGACTTTATTTTTGTCATGTTGTGCAACTTAGGCACGCCTTCCTAGTTTTGCATACTTCTTGATATAAACATTGGGACAATTATATTCCTTGTACTCCTGCATTAATTATTTCCACAAACTAAGAGTCAATACTACAAAAGAACTTTAATCAATTCTAACTTCTCAACAATGTCATGTTTTGTTTCATAGACATTTTCAAATTCTTACAAAAAATGGGCTATTTATAATTTTGGTGACAATCCTCACTTGTAAGTGTGCTTATAATCACGAACAATTGATGGTGACCCGCATTCCTCTTGATGTTGCGATTTGACATTAATTTCGATGTTTGACTCGCAACATTCCTTATTTAAGCTTTTCAAACCTTCTCCTTCTTCAGATGCCAATTGTGATGGTGTTTTTGGCTTTTTTTCTTCTTCCATTGTGGTTCCTTTTTCCTCTTCCTTTGGGCTTTCTCCTCCTTTGGGGTTTTTCCTTTCTATTCTATTAGTTTGTCTTGGTTTGCATCATATTTTAAAATAGGCAACTCATATTCATCATCGTCTAGATCACTTTCATTTTCAAGCCATTTTTTGTGTGAGATTTCTTTGAATGAATATTAGTTTGCCATGTTTGTCCCCAATAGATATTCTACTTAGTGTAATAGCCGGGTCCTATAATTGTGGTTTCTTGACTTGGTTGGCCACAAATTATCACCGAGAGTTGGTTGCAAGTTATTCACAAAAATTAGGTCAAACATCCATATCATTATGGCATAGATTTTGTAATCCTTCATGTTATTTCTTAATGCCCAATATCCCATTCTAACACTATAGTCTATATTTATCATTTTCATTTATTTCTAATCCATTGTTGGATATAAATCTAAGTTTTGAGGAATTGCAGCAGACATTTTTACAATTCCAAAACTGCACTTGCAATGAAAATTTTCTTCATCCACCATGTCCCTTTCTCATTATATACAATCATTGAAAAGGTTTGTGTCAATTTTATTTTGAGCATAATCTAACATCCTTTTTATTGTTTTGGATTTGAACATTTATGTTGGTTAGTTACTAACATGCCATTATTTGATCAGATACTATTTTACTCATAAGTCATAACAAATATTTCTTGTTGATCTTTAATTATTGCGAGATGTTTTAGAATGTGTGCTTCAATGTCAATTCTTCTCTTTGAAATTGGACACCATTTTCGTAGATTTCTAGATCTTTAACTTTGAACACATTTACTTTCTTCTCATTTCGAGAAATACCAATTACAAATGCATACACAAAACATTTGATTCATTAGATGGCAAAATAACTACATGTGTCTTAATGCCACAAAAGTAAGTATTTGCTTATTAATCAATGCTTTAATGTGATTGTTTATTTCAATAGTCATTATGGATTTGTTTAATGTTCAATGTCAACCCCCTTTTTTTTTTCTTTCCTAAAGTTAATATTTTCTTTTAACATCACATAATTTGAATAAATTTTTATTATCATGTCTATTGAACCACAATGTAATGGAAATGATAAGATTTTGGTTCTTCAATCATTTGTCGATATGTCTTTTTTTCGACTATTGTACATGTCTCATGGTCTTGGGGCCGACCTTATCATCTGGTAATTCATTGGTTGTTTTAACATTTTGTTCCTAAATTCATGTGGCACCCAAGTTCACTATTTTAGAGTTGCATACATTCGTCTTTGAAGTTTCATGAACTGTGTTGAAAGCAAGTTGCCAAGCATTACCAAATCTTCTATCAACAATTTGTTTAAGAGGCTTGTAAGAAAATTCTAGAAATAGTTTTTTCAAACTTGCATGTTTTTTGAAGAAATCTGTGGCATGTGTAAACATCACCAAATTGTAATCTTTCATATATTCCTTGGAAATGTGTACAATCTATTTGAACAAAGTAAGATTTTCTTTGTTTATCTTCACATTAGCCCATCACCATGCAACCCATTCATTTATTTTGTCAATTACCCTTTTCATTCCAAGTTCCCCATGTTTTGATTTTGAAAAAATGTCAGAGGGGGTCTAGTATAGTATCATTTTTTAGATATCCCAACGTTTTTTATTTGTCATTTCACATATTATATCCAGTATGCTTGAGATTAATGTGTATTCAATTATTGATTCCAAAATGTTTAATGTGACATTTGGTGTCGATTTTCTTCTTCCCATTGTAGATAAAGGTTTCACATTTGCAACCACATTTTAGGAGTATAAAAGATATAGTAAGGGGGGAGTAAATGCAAATTCAAGTTTGATCGGGGAAATTAGTAGTAGAAGGGGGAAAATGCAATTTGATTATACAAGTAGCAAGAATGGTGCTAGATGCAAGATGATGAGATTACGAATGAAAATAATAAATAACTTGAAATGTTATAAATAATGTAAAGTGTTAGTGGCTACCTGCGTCGCAACCCTAGCCTTGGGCTCACGACCAAGGCAAGGGCTTGCAAAAGTGCAAGAGAGTGTGAAAGAATGAACCCTCACACTCCCAAAACAACTCCCACTTGAGGAGTTGGAGTCTTGATGGACTTCCGAATCTTCAGGGAGCAATTGCAGGGGTCAAAACCCATTGGATTGAAAAATTATTTATATAATTGGAAAGCTATTGAAACGTAAATGTCTAAAATGGGTTCACATCACCCATTTGGACATCTAAAACACAAGTTATGGCCGAAAGAAAGGCCGGGAGTCAAATTGGCAATTTGACTCTTGACCATTAAAAATCGGGAATTGACCTGATTTCCTTGCGTGAAGATGGCGTGCGACATACCGTTGGAAAGTTCTTGACAAGGGTTACAACTTTGTTTTAGACCTCATTTCAATTGGAGGTCTGAACACAAAATTATGGGGCCCCAAACTTGTGGGAGACCCAATTTTGGGAATTTCAAGACTCCCATTTGGGAGTCCCAAGACAAAATGCCATTTGGATGTGGGCCTCGTGGAAAGGCGCAGAGTATACTATAAGGGGGGAGGTGGTAGCTTCCCCCAAGTCCCGGCCATGGTGAATCTTGTGAATTCGAGGTTACCCTTGGCTCGTCCTAACACCAAAAGTGCTCCAATTATGCACTAACCAACTTGTTGTTTGGTTTTGTGTAGGTCCATGTGAGTGATTAGTTGCTTGTCATTTTTCCTAGTCCCATCCCGAAGCTCCAGCACGCCCCTCTACCCTCGAAATGTTGCGAGCTAAAGAATGTGCCTTAACTCCTTGCTTTTTCGATGTTTTCATTTCAAACTCACATTTGAGTCTATCAAGGAGCTTGGGGGCACATCAACCTAGTATTATTTCAATTCCTAATGGGCACATGCCTTTTTGTGGTGAATGTGTAGTGTATGGATCCACACATACCTCTTGGTGGGTCAATAGGCTTATAGTAAGGTATTGTCTCAATTTCTAATGGGCACATGCCTCTTGGTGGTGAATGGGTAGTGTATGGATCGGCACATACCTATTAGTGGGTCAACATGTTTATATGCCACTAAATTGGATTTAGTTTTAAATTCTAAATGGTTTAGATTCTGCAAAAATTCATATTAAAAAAATGTGTAATATAACTTGATGTATTTCTTAACATTAGCAAGATATTCTTGAAAATATTCGCTTGGGCTCACTTGTTTGTGCTCGCATGTTCACAAGATAACATTCCAACTTACTTTCCTCCAAGTTTCCTTCAAGAACTTTGTAAAAAGAACCCCCTTTATTGTTGTTAATCGTCCTTAAGTAACCAAAAATAATTATAACTACCTTGTCAGCTATTCTCATCATTGGGTGTCAAAACATTTTAAAGACTCATAACTTTTTCAAATGAATTCCAATATGAATGTTTGAAGGATCAATATTACAATCCTTGGAAAGATCTTTCCAATGCCATATTAATTGCTTCAATTGGAGTTGATTTGACCTCTAAAATTGCCATAAATGTGAAGCCCAATAGTTAATTATGGTATTTTGGTAGGCAATTTCGGTAGATAACTTGGTAAGCCATTTTGCTATTTTGGTAGGTATTTTCTTTGATTCCTTACATTTATTGTAAAATACTAATCAAAATTATCCCTTCAACATTTATTATTTCTTTCTATTACTAATAATTTCTTCACCTAACAAGTACAATCATAGGGGGAGTGGATGCCCTTGGAACTCCATTTTCATGCATTGTTAGGCTTGTTGACTCACTTGGTATCGTAATTTTTGACTTAAGTTTAAGCACGTGCAAGCTAGGTCCCATATTCGATGATAATCTCTTTTTACCATGGTTCAATGACTCCCCAGCAGGTAATTCCATTGTCTTAAAGAACGAATCATTGTCCTCATTATCAAACTCCATGGAACTTTGCCTAATCATGAACTTGTTTTCTATGCATGGGTGCTTTGTGCTTGCAAATGTTCGTGCATGAGGTCAACAAGGACACCATTTTTGACAGCTTCCCATGAATTAATTTTTAGATTGATGGGTTTGACCATCTCCCGTCCAAGGGAAGGTATGATTTGCCTACAAATGAAACATTCAAGATTGTCAACATTACTACGTGTTGTGTCCAACATGGAAATAAACATTATGAACAACATGACCACCCAATTATCATCTGGTGTGGAAGGTGAGCTAAGTAAGCCATGGCCTAGAATTGGTGCCATCTTGTGAACCACAATGTTGCCACAAAACCTTTTTGGGTCCTTGGTAAACAACTTTCACTAAATGTTGACACGTATGGTCAACCCTTGATTTTGAACCCAAATTCAAAACAAGCATGTAAGTGAAACTCAACCAATAATTAATTACATGGACAACCTTAATACAAAATAATCACCAAGGTTATCCCTAAAAATAATGTATTGAATTTTGTATCAAAATAAACATATGAGTGAATTTAAAGCAAAAGCTAATCACTAATTCACAACTATAGTACTAGAGATAAACCAAGCTTAGGTTGTTTAAATCAATATCCTAAACCTAGATTCAAAACTATAATAATTAATAAGTAGGCAAAAGCTCATTAATTCACAATTCTGCTATTAAAAGAGGCCAAGTATATCTTAAAAAGTACTAAGTGACTAAACTAAAGCTTGAAAAGAACCAATCAACTAAACAAACTACAAACTCAACAAGTTGCAATTAACACATTCAAGCTTAACACTTTGTGTGTGAGCATGGCAACATAG
>Ga0116227_10004494_pt1 | contig 30255 bp, 19 predicted proteins | sample S1TSphgellanicum_FD_89693 | JGI IMG/M metagenome (GOLD analysis project Ga0116227, IMG submission 89693) | Host-associated microbial communities from peat moss isolated from Minnesota, USA - S1T2_Fb - Sphagnum magellanicum MG | ecosystem: Host-associated > Plants > Peat moss > Unclassified... | reverse complement strand
TGGAGAGCTGCAGAGTATACTATAAGGGGGAAGGTGGTGGCTTCCCCCAAGTCCGGGCCGTGGTGAGTCTTGTGTGTCCGTGTTGCCCGTGGTTCGTCCTAGCACCAAGTGTGCTCTAACTTTACACTAACCACTTTGTGTGGGTTGTGTGCAGGCCCGTGTGAGTGACTAAGCTTGTCAACTCTTCCTAGTCCCATCCCGGAGCTCCAACCCGCCCCTCAACCCCTCAAAGGGTTGTGAGCTAGGGAGCGTGCTCCAACTCCTCCTTTTCCGCTGTTTTCTACTTGGGCTCACATTTGAGTCCTTTGAGGAGTTGGGAGTGCGTCAATTGTTGTGCAAGTGCAGGCATTGGGCGAGCTTGGGTTTTTGGAATAGTTGACACCCTCTCAAGTTCTTTTCTTGTTCCTTTTCTCTTCCTAGACCAGTCAACCCCCTTTTTTTCGATTTGTGTTTCTGGAAAATCGCATTCCCTTTTGGTCCTTGTGTTTCTAAAATAGTTCCCCCCCCCCACCCTTTATCTTCTTCTTCATGTGTTTCTAGAGAAGTTAACCCCTCTTCTCATCCTTTTATTCTTGTGATTCTAAAACACCATGCCCACTTTTGGTCCTTGTGTTTTTGGAGCAATTAAACACCCCTCCCCCCCTTTTAGTTCTTGTGTTTTTGAAGCATCTAACCCTTCCCATCTTTGGTCCTTTTTTTTGTGTTTTTGGATTAATCATGCCATCTTCTAATTACTATAAAAAATCTTATTTTATGTAATCATCCAATTTGCAACTACATATGATTATTCGTTATTTGCAATTATGTTTTATAATTTTAACAACTAATAATCATCTGTTTACTATATTTGAGATTATGGTGCAATTATAAAATTATATTTTTCATATTGACTAAGTTCAAGAATAGACCTTTATGTTCATTTAATCACAAACTTAGTTGTAACTTAATTATTTTTTGTGGTGTGCCTATGTACCTATGTACCTATTTACTCAAATAAATACTTATTTGAATTTTTTTTCAAAATACAATTAATATGCCATGTAACATATTTTGATTATACCACATGTCACAATCTAGGACCATCTAAAATGAATGTTAATAATGGATGACCAAGATCAATGTTTGGATAATATTAAAAAATTTACCCAAAATTTCTCATAATGCCACATGGTGGATTTTAGTATCACCAAGTGGCACCATCACAAATTGTTGGAATTTGATGGCATGGATTTTTTTAACATTTAAAATCATTTTTTTTAAATTACCCTAATTTGAAACATGTGGCAAATAATGTGTAGATAATTGATAGTTGTAAAAATAGTTGCAAAAACAAGACCTTAAAATTATAAAAGTTATACAAATGGTCAAAGAATGAACATATATATACATTGACCGTATACATCATCCATGATTCATTTCGTTATGTCATGTTGAGTCATGATTTGCAACTAAATGTTTGATGCAACTTCACTTATGCAACTAAAGCAATTTTAATTGTAAATGTTGCAAATTGGCATTTTCCTTTTAAAGCTAAGGAACTTTTGGTGGTATTGGTCCAAGCATTGGCACCCTATTAAATTCAACATTCAACAAGCAAAAGGCCTAGATATCAACTAAACACAAAAGTTCACCACATAGTCATGTGAATTTTTTTATAATAATCTATAAACCTTGTACAATAAACATAACTACAATGCACATCACATTTGGAATTCACACAAATAGGTAGGTAGTGAGGTGCAAGGATTTTGGTCAAATTAGGCTCCCACCAAGTATATAACACCATACCAAAATCTAGGGAGTGGTTGATTGTCAATTTTATTGTCAAAATAATTGAAAAATCTTTATCAAGGTTTCACATCTTCAAAAGAGAAAGGTTGCATGATGATTATATAAAACTTTGCAAACAAGGAACATGTATGGCTATGCAAACAAAAACATGGATGACTAATTTCCTATTCAAATAATTCATGTCTTTCTTCAAAAGGTCAATATTAGGTGGCATTTCCTTTACTAATAGACATTTGTTCATCTTAGATGGGCATGGATTTCATGTCACCTTAGAAACAATTGAGCAAACACAAAAATTTGGGCTAAATATGATAAATGTACCTTCCCATACCAACCATGCACTTTAAACTTTAGGCATGGCCTACTTCAAACCTTTCAAGTCAACTTTTTAAAAGAAGATGGTGCAATGGTTAATAATAATTACATTGCACTAGACAAGACAACCTTAATAGGTTGGGTAAACAAAACCTTAAACTAATCACTCACCAAAAAGAACATAATGTTAGAGTTTTAAGTTACAAGGGCTTTATGATTAAACCCTAAGGCAATAGATGAGAAAACAAACCCTAGCAATTTGTACACAACAATGAATACAAATAGGGAAGAAAATGTAGACTCCACATCTAATGAAGATGAAGATGATGATATCCAATGGTGAGAACAATCTATTATAATAACATTGATCAACATAGCAACAACAACCTTTCTTGGTCATGAATCCCTAATTAACGGTGTGCCTGAAAATCAACCTAGGTATAATGTGGATATGCCTAAAATCTTTATAGCCATAAACCAAAAAATTGCAACAAAAATATCAAATATAGTTGTGAATATAAACAAGGCTACAACAAAAGTGGAAGTGAAAACTAGCACTTTGATCAACATATTAACTCAACAAACTATGTTATTTGATAATTTGTTCTCTTTGCCTCATCTACTTGCAAGAAAACCCATGGCAAAAAATCATTAATTGATTACCCACACAGCCATGTAGTGACTTTAGAAGAATATTTGGGCATTATATGATAGAAGGCGATGGAAAAGGAAGTTACATAAGCAATTAAGGAAGCTTGAAAAACAAAAAGGCAAAAAAAAAACAACTAGGAGTTCATTGACTATAACTACATTGATTATAACTACAACAACAATTCACATGGAACTTAAAAAACAACAACAAGCCAATTTTTCTCAACATGGTTAACCAATGCAACTAAAAATGCAAGAGAGAAATTTCATTAAAATTTTCACACTAAACTTCAAGTTCACCTTCTTGGTTACAAGAGTGTGAACCTTGGCTAAACAAGAGATGTTCACAAACAAGATATATAATGAGCAAGAATTTGAATGCAAGCACAAGGGCATGTTGTAGCACACTTGCAACCATCTCACATAGTTAATTCATGAAAAAAACATAAAGGGGTTGAGAAAGGGATCATGTGTTCCAAAAACAAAAGTTAAACATAAAAGAATTTGAAGGGGGTTGGTTGCTAAAGAAACACAATATGAGCACAAGGGGGTTGACTGCTCAAAAAACATAAAAAAAAGAGGACAAAAGGGTTGATTACTCAGAAACACAAGGACTAGAGGGGGTGTGGTTGCTTCAAAAACACAAGAAGAAAAGGACAAGGGGGGCAATTGTTTAAGAAACACAAGGACCATAAGGGCGGTTTGATTGTTCTATAAACATAAGGATTATATATTACAGACCTTCCTATTTGCTCATTTGTAATCACCCTTGAATCACCTTTGTTCTTGTGGTTATTTTAGTTTTTATGTCTCTTCTTTGATTATTCTAAAGTCACATTTGTGTTTTAGTAGCTCTTGTGTCTCTTCTTTGAATGCTATGATATCTAATCTATTTTGTATCTTTTGCGACTCCTCTCTATTTACTCTAAAATCTAATCTATGTTGTTTTAGTTCCACTTTGACTATTTCAAGGTTTGGTTTATGATCATCTATTTTGATGTTCGATGTTTATTAATCTAGCCCATATGCTTTTAAAATTTTTATGAAGGACTTGAGACTCACACTACTTTGATAATTCTGATATGTTAATTGAATGGGGAAGAATAAAGTTTAAAACATATTGCTTGTATCCCTAGTAAGCCTAGAACTTTGTAAAGTTGGTGGTGTTGTTTTGATTGGAATGCAATCCCAAGGAGGTCACCTCCATTTTATTACAAACAATGTGTCAAAAAATGTAAGGTGCAACTTATTGAATTTTTTTATAATTATAATTTTTAAAGATATAAATAAAGTGCCTATAATTCATTTTGAGAATATATTTAAAATATATCTTAAATATGCTAAGAATATATCATTATTTCATTGCATATTAATATTATATCCTTTTACTTTAGGTGCTTCCTAAAATGTAAAAAGAGTGTCTTCTCAAGAATGCAATACAAAACTGAGGGAAATTTGAAAGTTCTCCCTTTTTAAGGCATTCATTTGAAGATTCATAGGATTCCTACAAAATTGAATTTTGGATGTCCTTTTATGCAATATAATGTAATTAGGGTTTTCATATTTATGATCAATTGTGTGTTGTTCTATGACATAGAGACCCCATCACCAAACCATTTGAACTCATCCCCTAAACCAAACACTAAAAACAACCATTTTTTTCCCCCTTGCCCTATTGAGATTTTATTTTCCTTATTTTGTCATTCATGCCAATGACTATCCCCCAACTCTTTTTTGCTAACCCAAACGTGGGGTTCTTTAAACCAACACTCCCAAAACCAAACAACAAGAGAAACACCCACCCCCCCCCTTGATATTCAATTATTTTTAATTATTTGGTCTTTTCACCACCCATACCAAATACTTTAACACTCTAAAGTTTTCAAAAGGTGTGTATACATGACCAAATTTATGCCTATGACTGAACATAAAAATCACATCTTGAAAAGATTGCAAAAAATTCTAGAACACAATTGATCAAATCTGAACATTTGGTCATAGGGCAAATGTAAAATGCCCATATAGTTGCATGCCTTCTATAACCAGTCACCCCTTGCACTACATAGGTGTTTGCTCATAGGCATGTGTCTGCTGATGGGCCTAGTTACCCTACACATTGAACTATTACTTCACTCATGATAAATAGAAAACAAATTCAAACCATTGAATCCAACAATCCCATTGACCTGAAAAAAAATCTTCATGCTACACACCATATTTTGCAAAACATTGAAAATAATGGTCCTTTTCTATCATTTCCATTTGTCCCTAAAATTCTCACAAACTATGAAGCAATATACACATTTAACTCTTAGTTCACTCACGATAACTAAAAAAAACAAATTTCACAAGTAATGTGCTAGAACCCTGTTTGTAAATAACTATTACACTTAAAATTGAGATAAGTAAAAAAACAAATTCAAATCACAAAATCCAACAATCCCATTGGCTTGAAAAAAATCTTCAAGCCTCCTACACACAACCCTATTTTGCTGAACATTGAAAATAATGATCTGATTCTACCATTTCCATTGGTCATCTAAAATTTTCACAAACTTTAGATCTAGTATCTCCACATTTGTATTACAAAATAATTTGGTGCCGCAAATCCATGCCTTTCAATGTCAATGCATTTCATCCCTTGGCTGATGGATTTTCTGGTCACTCACTCACTGGTGAACACTAAGGAGTCAGGACCAGCATTTTAACTTTTGTGAAAAATATGAGACAAAGTTGCCATATCTTAGAAATATTTTTCTGAAATCGCCATATTGCCATATCTTAGAAAAAAGGTTCTAGCACATCACCAAAATATAGCAGGATTTTTTTTAAATTTTACTTTCTTCTTTGACTTGTGATCAAATTTGGCTAATTCCTCTTGTGGATGATTGCTAGTGTGGCTACATCACAAAATTAAAAAATAACCCTTGGGCAGGACTAGACTAGATGGTTTTATTATTGTTTGGGGATGGCCAATACTTACTGACTCATAAGAGGGCCTAGCTTGAAGTTGTGGTCTAATTTCTTTCATTTCCCTTGTGTTTTGGTTTCTATCCCCAGGATAAACAAACAGGGTTCATTTGTGAAATAATGTGAAATCTCTTGGGAAATTCTTTGAGTGGACTTAAATATTTTCATCAATATTATCCTTGAAATTTGATTTCAAATAATTTCAAATAATAACCACTGACACTTTAAATAGTAATTCCCTCACTTGCCTGGATGTTTATCATGTTGAACCACACATTTTACTTCAACTCTGTGGTGTATCTATGGTGCCAGTTATCAACATGATCAGTTCAGGTTTCCTGGTACATGGGATTTTGAATGGGCTGAGCTCTGAATAAAGAACCAAATGTTTGCAAAAGGTTTTGAAGTTACTAGTGTTTATCTATATCAATGGGTAGATTATAGATACTAGAACCCATGGAGGAACAAAAACAATTTCACATACATATGCTCTACAACTGTTGCCCACCAAATTGAACCTTGGAAATATGCTCTTTTTTTAACCAAAGAAAAGCACAATATTTTGGGATTGCCTCCACTTGGAATTGCTCTATTTCAGCTTGGATGAACTGGCACACACTTGTACCACCCGGAAATAAAAGGTGCATCATCATGGATGGAGGTCATCATCACATACGATATTTGAGATTGTTCTGGATTTCCTTTTCTCTTCACCACACCCTGCATCTTCTACTCCTGTGCATCTAAACCTCTTTTTGAACTCCTTTGCAAGTGCCTTTCTCACCATTGGATGGTTTGGACACTCTTTTGGACTCACCCTCATGTCAAGCCCTTTGAAAAAAAAATTTGCTCTTTGGCCAAGTTCTCACCTCCTCCCACATTTGAAAAGTTCTCCACTTTCACTATGAGTTTATGTTGTGGGAGCCCCCTCATAAAAGGACACACCTTATCAAACTCATCTGTCATTGTGATCACAACATGTTTTTGGTGTAAACCTTGAAGTATTGGTGTAGGCTATAATTGGGACCATTCAACACAAGGTCTCAAACCTTGAAAATCAAGGTGCACACATCATTTGTGTGCCAATGCATACATACAGACACACAATTTCTCACAACCAACCAAAAGACATCACTTTTGCTTCACAGACCAGCAGCAGAATCCTGTGGAAAAGCAATTACCTTTCATTGTTTTTTCTCTTTATATTGATCAAAATACAGTATACACATTCCTATGAACAGAGTGGATTTGGTGAATCCTCATCAGCAAATAAGACTTCTCAATGTAGAGCATAATGCACCTGCTCTGGAAACTGGCACAGGCCAACATAAAGTGAGCAGCTGAAATCAGTTTTGAAACATGAGAGAAATACCAACCAGGGTTAGCCAGATTGTGACAGCCACCCAAAAATAAGGATTGCGCTCCCAGCGTGGAGGATTCCAGACCAACCAATCCTCCAAGTAGTCCCGTGTAGCTGCTGACTTCTTCATAGGTTTCCTCCTACGGTCTCGAACTGTCTGACTCCAGGACTTGGCTTTTCTGCAGAACAAGAAGGTTTAATTCAAATGTGCTTTCCCCCATGCAAGTAGCCTAAAAGAGTAGGACACAGTGTTGCCGCCACCTTAGCAGTGGTTAAGTAAACCAAAAACAACTCAGGTTGTGGTGCCACACAGAAAAATGAGATGGATGAAGAAACTCCAAGTGACAGAAGCAGTTCAACATGTAGTACCACCACAATCACTGACATCAAGTAAGCAATGATGGACAATAACTCACCTGTCATAGTCCTTGTCAATTATTGGTATTGAGACCATCTCATCCTTTGATATTTTAAGCTTTGGTGCCTCTAAAATGTAGCGCAAATCTGCTGCCTGCCTCTTGATGTTTTTGTTAGGATGCCCACTCTCAAGGCGCTTGTAAAGGGCAATACAATCATCATGCCGATTGTGTGCCTCATATGCCATAGCAAGCCAAATCTGAATCTGTTCTTACACAACAAAAACAGAAGGTCTTAGATTGTGACTTGCTTCCATCCTTCCATGTAGGGAATGTTACAATGCAGATGGATCTGCTAATAGACACAGGAGAAAGGTATCAACATATCAACAAAACAACACACAAAATAACCCTTTGTGCACAGAGTGAGCATTAAAAACTGCATGCACTAACCTACATCCCATCATGGATGTGCAATGTCCCTTCAGGCCCTCATTTGCTGGTTAGCAATGGTTGCAGAGAGGTTAAGTGAAAGGTGAAGTCAGAATACATCTAATACATCAGAATCCATCATTTTTCAGGCATCAACAATTACTGTGTGACATTCCATAATATGATACCCTAGCACTTAGTAAAGCACATACTGTGTCCAGAAGCTGTGAACCCATGCATACAAAGACTGTACCCCAAACCAGCACCAGATGTCAACATGCAAGTCTGAAACAGTGTCCAAGACAAGAGTGACCCCAAGTCTGGACAAGCTATTCATGCATGGAGTCTACAGACCCACTCCTGATTTCAACCTTGCTAGCTCTGAATAATTCTAGTAGATCCAGTCCTATTGTTGTTGGAAACTGTCTTTGAACAATCCGTTTTGTTGGCCTGTGAGCACTGTAAAGCAGCAGGTTCCTTGCCCTGTTGTCTACAGACAAGCCACAGGGTGCCAGCTTGCTGAATTTTGTCCTCAGCAATGTCTACATCCCTCCCAACTCCCTGCCTCTATGTTGGGAGATAAGAAAGGTTTACCTCGCCACCAAGGTTAGAAGCCCTCGGTATTTTTGTCAAAGCAGCTTCCAGAATTTCCACAGATTTGTCATACACACCCTGGCCATAGGCTCGCTGTCCCATTTGGAACATAATCTCTGCTTCCTTCTTTTGTTTTGCTTGCTCTTTTGCTCTCTGCATCACACAAAAAATTACAGTCAAGGACATTGTTTACAAATAAACTTGCAAGATAAGACAAAAGTAGGTGCATATATTGGTCATCTGAAGGAGAAACATGCTTGTGACCTGTTGGGAACATGTACACAGCAAGCAAGCACCAAAGATTCTGTGAATCCTGTGCACAAAAACAATTTGCCTTTGAGCAGTAGGTGCTACCACACAAGAACTGGCTGACATTGTCAATGCGAACAGAACATTACATTCTCTTTTCTTGCTCATATGCATAACACCCCCAACCCTAACACCCTAATTATGCAAATGCATCATCAGCCTAAGAAAGCAGCTTGCAAGAAATAGTTAATCACCTAAGAAGGGAGGACATTCCAAGCGTTTGACACAAATTTAAAAGTAGACTGGAAGCAAAAGACATAGAGGAAAAGAGTAGCAAGTGAAAAACACTGATATTTTTTCTGTATGAAAATTTATTGAAACATTTCTTCTCTGAGGTAAATATCTAGCACCAAAATAAGGAGGAAAGAAAAGGAGCCACTAAAAGATCCTCTTCTTGTCACTTCCAGTTAAATCATACAGCCACACCACAATGAGAAGCAGCCACAGGAATCAGACAACCAACCCAGCACTAATAAATGTCCAGGGTCTCACTCACAGGGTTTCCATGAGATAGACCAATGGGAATGCAGCAGGCCCACTTCCCCTCAACAAAGCCCATCAACCTGCAAACAGCAGAATAGCCGTCCTCCACCCTTGTAACATTACAGCAGGCCTCTTGGAATTCACACATGATGATTTCTCAGCTATTGATTTAAGCAACAAATGCTTCTTAAGAATCACAATTCAAGGACTCAAGAAAATGCTAGATACCTGGCAGAGTCCTGATGGGATATGAACACACATTGTTTTCTGTGACAAACTTCTTCCTTCCATAAAAATGCACCAAAAAATTGAACTCTGCAGCATATTTGGGTTCTTGCACACTAATCATAGAAGTCCAAACCATATCTATGAGATTGCACAGAAATCTACCGAATAACACCTTGAAGGTAACCAACGTGTCAGTTGCACACCAAACCAAAACTGACATGACAAGAATGAGTCTGGCCCAACCTTGTGAGTGTCACTCACAAAGCATAAGCCCACCACCTCCATCATGAGTGGCAATGACTAGTTCCCATTATTCCCCATTAACTCCATCAGCTCTAAACTGTGGTTGCAGGTAAGTTTATAATAGTATGATCAAAAACTCAGGCAGACAATTATACAAATTACTGCATCCTGAACTTCTGGTGCATTTTCAGAAGCAATGGGAAGACTCAATCATCATGCTGGCTCAATCTCCAGATGCATAGTGAACCAAAAGTCAACAGTATCCTCATTCAGGTATCAACAAGCTTGTGAAGTTCAACTCCATTCCAATTTAGCTTGCCCCTGTACAAGCAAGCATCTAAGACTAAGGTATAGAGAGGCCAACATAGCAGGTCAGGGCCTCCTGCACCCTGGACATATCTGTGGAAACCCAACCCATGCAAAACTCTTTGGAATGAATCTGATACACCATTGCAAGATCAGGAACAAAGATAGCTTATGAAATTCCTTGAACTGATCTCAATCCTTTCACACTTGCAGTCCCAATGAAGGACCTGAACCACGTCCCCTCCCTTCTGGCCCTAATAGGCAATGGTGTTTGCATAAACAACTCTAGGGATCCACAAGGACCCACAAGGACCCACATGACCACTCCCTGGAAAGTCTTACAGTGTCCAAATCAAGAAAGATTTTTCTCAGTCACCCCATTTCCCACTGCCTGTCTTGATCTTGTGAGAAATGTATACCTATCCGTTGAAAATCTGGGAAACCCTGTGCAGACGCTTCAGCTATACACAGGTAGCACAAAGATTGGGATGGAAATATGAGCACTTGTAGTAAAAGTGTCCTAAAGCATGCTTAAGAGGCTTGTTCAGCTGTGGGCTCCTTCCACTTGCTCTCTTGCTTCCAGATTATGAATCTGAAAAACACGAGTTAACAATCAGAGAAAGACGGAAAGTTTGAGCTTCTCACCCGTTCTAATTCTTCCCGCAATTTAGTGGCCCGCTCTTGCGCAAGCTGCTCTGGGGACTTTGTGTTGTCATTTTCATCGCCATCCTTTCCGGCTCCTTGCAACCGTTCTCCCTCTGCGAGAAGCTCCTTCAAATCTTCAATCTCGTCTAACTTCTCCTTCCCCTCGGCCTGGTCCCAGTAACCCTCCTCCCCTAAAGGATTCTCTTGTGCCCCAGCCCTAACCCTAAACCTTAAGCTTCCGGGTCTCCTGCTACGTCCTCTACAGCGTTGTTGTGGTTCTGCCCATGACACACAGCTAGCAAGCTCTCTAGTATAAGTGCAGCAACAACTTCTACTTGACGCAGCTAGTCCCGAAGCTATATGGCGATAAGAAAAACTAGTAGTCATCACAGTAAACTCTTCCACAAAACCCCCAGTCCTATACGAAACTCCTGCGGCCGACAACAACTTCACCTTATCATAAAAATCCAACGACACGTCCTTTCCAACAACACCCTGTTCACCTCCTAAAGTTCGAGTCCTAGACGCTACTTTCAAACGACCGTGAACGACTACACTCCATGATCTTGTTGCAATTGATCCGCAAAGTGCTCTGGAAGAAGCTTCGTCATCTTTACAAGAACTAGTACCAAATCCTCCTATACTCACAACATCCAAACTAGTACTGTTGGGCCACCTCCATCGCCGAGTTTTGCTGCTCTGGACTTCACATCTACTCCCACCTTGTTGCCGGTACAGCGAATGGTGATGGCGGGCACAGCAGAGCGGAGCTGCCATGTGCGCGACAGCAGCTGCTCACAAGGCAGAAACAAAACCTAGTAGTGCAGAAAGCAGCAAAGTGCTGCTCACGAGGGCTGTGACGAGGGCTGTGGTGAGGAGGCGCCAAATCCTACCAAGTTTTTAGCTACTCCTTAATCTGCTATTATTTAACGCTATCTACCTATTAATTATTTATTTAATGTGTGTTCACACTTGGTAAAAAAGGACTCTAGTGTTGAGTCTATTATCAGCATACTAGTCATCTGAGACTTAAACTTACTTATCATGAAGATTTTATGTTAAACTAACATTTCACTTAACATTAAGCTATCGCCCTAATTGGGTGCCACCTAGGATGCCACCTAGATTTACATTTAACATTGATTTAACATCAAGTGTGAATGCACCATTAGCACCTCACTAAAACAATTTACTCTATTATTCAACTGGGGCTCTGTCAGAGTTTGTGAGGCTTCGCACATCCATTGAGGGGTATTTTATGAGATGCATGTTTCATGATAACCTTTATGTTTTAGAATGCATTTTGAGTCTCAATAGTGTTGTCCTAGTGGTATCATCTGAAAACAACTCAACAAGGGGGGTGTCACTCTGTGATGTCGCCTTGCCATTTACATTAAAATGTATCTTAAGGCAAAAAGAAGTATTATGGAAACTCAAATATTTCACCATGCAAAAATATAATCTTCAAAAAATTCTCTAAAAGAAACCCAAAATCCTTCAAGATATTATAAGTCTATAACTAATCTCAAGTTTCAACATAAGCCAAAATATCATCTTTCAAAAATCCTCGTATAAAAATAGACCTTTTACCTAAGGGCCAAAATCCCTTAAGCTACTATACTCTATAATGAATCTAAACACAATGTCCTTGCCTTGGTAGGCAAGGCCAACAAACTATGTTTCAGAAACTAGATGGTATTTGCAACACTTGAGGCAATTCTCTCCAGGTAAAGGATCACAGATTCTGGAACTGCCAAAAATTCGAAAAAATATGTGCCTGCTGTGCCAAAAATATGAATGAAGCTCTAATGCACAATAGCTTCATTATTTAGTATAATGTCACATTTTTAATTATTATATTTTTACTGTTGAATATAACTGATAGAAAATAACTAATTATTAGGCACCATGCTGCTGAGCCAGCCTAGGTATTACAGAAGTCAAATTGGAAGAATCAATGGCCTGAGATGACTTCCTTGGTGAAAGTAATCTTTCTTCTCCTCTTCACACACTGCTTGCCTATTATTACCTTATGCCCATTCCAAAGCATAGCTAATTGTTGTGATTGATACTCCTAACAATATCAGTCATCACCAAGCACACTTTCAAGTCCCAAGGAAAGTACAAGCCAAAGCCACTTACAAGTCCCAAGCAAAGTACAAGCCAATACCACTTTCAAGTGCCAAGCAAAGTACAAGCCAATACCACTTTCAAGAGTTTTCCAAAACCCTCATTGTGTTTCACAAAACCAACATGTTATTCTTACATCACATGTAGCATTCAAACAAATCAATTCTAGAAAAGAGAATCTTGCTTAAAAGCTTTTGGGCTGCATCCTAGCAAAGGTAGATTATTAGACAAGCCTCCAGGGACCAAAAGCCCAGGGACCAATTTGAAGCAAATTGAACCTTGAATTGGACTCTTCTTCACATTAAAAAAAAACAGTTTTTCTTTTAAGATACAATGAGTGTGTTTAAAGACTTGGTGACCAATTTGAGGGTCCAATATCAAAAATATGTGATTGACATGTGAGAGGACTAGGTTTACCTTTGGTTTTTTCTCTTTCTTTCTTTTTTTCTTTCATGGGTTTTTTAATTTTCTGTTTTCACTTCCCTTTCACGGACTTGGAAAGGTTGAAAATGTTTTCTTTCTAGCAACCACCTTGTGAGGATCTCACAAAATGAGCCATGTTAACTTTAGAACTAATCAAAAAATGAGAGAGTGAATGTGCTTCAACAATGTCCTCAATCCATAAATGTGTTTTCCATTTTCACAAAATTTGAAGGATAAAAGAAAACAAAGGAGAAAAAAATTGAAGAAATGAACAACCTTGGACCTTAGTTTACGCTTTGGTTCTCCAAACCATGAGCTGTCCTTTAAAATGTTTTTTTTGGTTCGAACCAATTAGTCTTCCTCCAAAATGATACCATGTAAGCTAAATCACAATTTGATTTGTTTTGATCTTGGACCCTTGTCTAAAGGCCTTGGGACCAATTTAAAACTCTTGACCAACAAGAATGCTTGATTTCATTGGACCCTGCTCTTTGGACCCTTGTCTAAAGTGGCCTTAAATATTTCACCAATATTTCAAAAAGATCTAGTACTTTGGTCAAGTTTGACATTATGTAATGTTGAATCACACCCAAAGGTAATAACATGTTACATCATGATCCTTGTCCAAGTTTTCCTACAATGACAAAAGTTGTAATTAGACAACATTAGTTCAACTTCTTCAACTTGACATTATGCTTCCTCTTTTCACCACAACTTGTCATCTTTTAATTAGAATCGTGGTGCAAGATTCAAAAGACCACGCACCCAAATTGGGCTTAGCCTACTTACATTATCATTCTTCCCACAACTAAGAGAACACATAAAGTTTTTTATTCGAAAATTGTGCATTCAAATAAAGGGTTTCAATATATTACTTTAGTCCAATAAGAATGTGCATTCTCATGCAATTACAACATTTGACTATTCAAAACCAAATCGCCCCCAAATGGTTCATTGCATAATAAGCCAATTTTAAGTCCATATACATTGTGAAGTTGGAGTACATGAAATGAAATTAACAATTCCAAGTCAGCTCAAAATTTAGAAACTCAAAAAGTTTTCATTGTTTAATTGTAATATTATATATTTTGTTCATATCACAAGGCATATACAAAAGCATCATTGAACAAGCTATCATTTTGACCAATAGAAAGATCCTTTTATCAAAAGATTCAATATGTGTGTATAAACATGTAAAAGATAATGTATGAATTTCACAAAAAAGTGTTATCTAAACTTGTTATTATAAGGGCATGATTGTGATTTATGATGAAACCTAAGTAATATAGGACCAAATTATTGGAATATTTATAAGAAGGTGCTTCAATAGGCTATGTAAAAACTAAATATATATTTAAAAACTTTTTGTTCATATCTATGAAAGTTAAAGTGATTGGAAAACTTAATATTTGACAATGAACCATGCTAATAAGAGTCATTTTTGACATAATAAAAAACAAATTGGCATGTTTACTAGTTTTGAATAAATTGAGTTATTGTTGAAAATGTGAGTTGTATTTGAAAAATAATGTTTTTAATTTATTAATTTAGCATTTGAATCAATTTGAAATTAATACAATGAATATAAAATATCTTTCAACATTTAAAAAAGATTGTAATTAATGTTTTTCATGTTTAAAATGAACAAAGTAAAAACATTGTCAACACACTATTGTTTAGCATTTATGTTAGGACTATTCATTTGACCAATCCCATGTTTATTACATCAACTTATCAAGATTATTTTTAAACAATTGTTTTAGAAGGCACCAATGGCTCATTTAATAAGACTAAGCATGAATTGCTTCAAAAGTGTAGCTTATGTGGATTTTCTACCTTTTATCACAACTAATGTCATTTCTTGTTGAAAATCATGTTGATATTATGCCTTTTATTAGGAATGAAACTATTATATCTAATTATGTTGTTAATAAAAATGCCAAGAATGTGGGTCCAATTATCATTATAAGATTTGGTCTTAATTGCACAAATTACATAAGTTCTTAATGATGTTTTTCAAAATGATTACATACCCTTGGGAAATGAACTTGTTGAATTCAAGTTTTAGGATTAAGTAGAAGATTTCTAAAGTGTTAATGATGTTGAAAAAGGTGTTGTAAAATCAAAAAAGTTGTGTAGATTTCAAAATTTGACACCACCTAGATTTTAAAATGAGATCAAAAGAGGGCATCAAAAGTTTAAGAAATAGAAAATGTTCAATTAGAAAGATTCATGAACATCATGAATTTCTTTTAATCTTGATATAACTAGTTACTTAAAATACAAATATTATGTTCATTTTGTGGAGAATATATACAATCCTTCTTTATGCTCCAAGTTATAAAACAAGAAAATACACTATATCCTCTGACAACAATCTCAAACATGTATAATGTGTTATTGAAAATCTTATTCATGCAAAACAAGAACATTGTGTTTTTGAAATGGGTTCTATGCTAAGAATAAAGTTAATATTTTTAATTATGTGCATAAAATGTTTTAAATATAGATTACTAATAAAACTTAATCTTTGATGCAATTGGCTCCTATTATTTAGTTTGGACACAATTTTTTTCTAAATGTTATGAATTGATCTTGTGGATAAAAAGTTGAAGCTAAGGATGTTGAATGTTTTATTGGAATTTTGTGTCCTACTCTTGTGTTAAATAATCTTCAAAAGGTTCAAACTATCAACATTTTTTAAGCCCATATGTATCTTATGTTAAATTTTGGGAGTTTTGTTATATTACGACCTATTGATCACATATGATCTTATCAAGAAACATGTGTAATCATTTATGATCTTATTGAAAAGCATGTGCAATTCGTCAAAAGGAAGAACATATTTATGAAAAAGTTGATTCTTGTAATTAACAATTAGTAATTTTAAACATGTTGAAACTTTAGTATTTATATTGGTTATCAATTTCATAATTGTGAAAATGTGAATCTCATGTTTCTATGATGGTTGTTTTTTTTTGAAGGATGTGAAGGTTCATGTTGCTAGTTTCATGAAACTTTGTCAACCAAAGTTAATCATTGATTTTTATTAAACTGTAAAGCCTAATTAGTTATAGAACTATTGATTAAAATGAAGTTACATTATAGATTTCATATTAAAATAGTTTGTAACCTAAAAGGAGTGAGCACATAAGATAATAAGAGAAGAACATGATTGAAAACTATTTATTATACTTAGAATTCCATTTTGTAGAATTTGAATCCTAAGCCATAGAAACCTTACAATAAAAACCTAGGTCTTTTGCTTCGACAAAAGTTCAATAAAAATTAAAACATAATGTTGTTGCAACAACATTTATTACACAACTCAATTCATTCAATTGAAGATCTTGATGATGCTTATTTAACTAGTATTTTATATTTTTTGATACTAAATCAAACGTTTACTTCATGATTATTGTAGGTTTAGCTAAAGATTAGATTCCTTGGTGTTCTTTTAATCCCTTGAGTTGCTAGAATCCCACCCTTATCTTGCAATGCATCAGTTCACACACATTATCTTTGCAACACAGCTAGAACAACCCCTCTTCCCATTTAGTAAGTGGTTCAAAGGTGTGATAACTCTAAAACAAATGGTGTCGTGACATGGAGTGTCGTGGCGTTTGGTGTCATAAAGGTGTAAATCCGTAGTAAACTCTATTGAACAAAAAGACTAAAACCAGCCAAAGGTAAAAACTAATCACCAAAAAGAAATGCACACACATATATATACAATGCACAAGAGGACGCTGAGATGAAATTCTCATGTATCTAAATTAAAAAGAAGGAAAGAAAACGTAATGTATGTAAACGGTGGCATGTAATAACTGTCGTGAGCATCTAGAAATTTAGTTTGACTATGGAGGAAACTCTCCCTGACAAAGGAATTCTAGAAAAACTAATAAGAAAAGGGAAGAGCTTGGCCTTTTATATAGTCGTTAACAAGCTGAAACCCTAAACAAACCATAACCCTAAAACACCTAATACCATATAGTAATCTAATAACATACAATAACCTAAGAACGTACATTAACCTTAAAGGCATGATTAGCATGCTCGTAACTGGCCGTCATGTATGAGGCCATGCATATGAACATGACAACTATCATGACATGTAGTGTCATGATGTTTAGTGTCGTAAGGGTGTAAATCCATAATAAACTCTACTGAACAAAAAGACTAAAACCAGTCAGAGGTAAAAACTAATCAACCAAAAATATATGCATGCACATATATATATATAATGCACAAGAGGAAACTGAGATGAAATTTTCATGTATCCCCCCCCCCAAACTTGAACTAGGAAAAGCATGGCATGGTCTAAGTAAAAATCAAGGTGTTGCAGGAGAACATGATGAACAATACCAAAGGCCGGCAGGAACTTGAATGAGCTCCAGCTTGAGGCAGAATAAATGGTATCCACCATTATAATTATTGTAAAACAACATTTGATCAGCATTGTCTATCCTCTAACATACCTGACATGGATAGTCAAGTGGAGGAATCCAAGTCGACATGATGATGGTAGGATCCAAGTTCAACAGGTGGTAGGGTGCACTGTTTTTGGAATGATTCCGAATTATGCGTTTGTTAGTTCCTTGTAACTCTAACACACCTAAAGGCCTGATTGCCTAAATCCTTAAGATAATGCAACTATAAGAAATGTCCAGAATATCATTAGGTTGTCACTAGAGATATACAAAGTCACCAACATCAAATTATCTCACCTTAGGTTTGTAACTGCCACCTCATGTGTGTGTATACCGTAAGGTGTTTCGATGTTGTGCAATGGACAAGTTCTCCATGGCCATGGGCATAACCCTCCTGAATAGAGCAACCCTCTCTGTGATGACCCTAGCCCAAGTGGTTGGGAATCCAAGTCCACAACTTAGTCCATTTGAGCAATAATGGAAGAGGGTGGAATGGGATGTTTCCTAAAAAGTAGAAAGTAAGGAGAGAAATGAAACAAAGAGGCGTGTTTGGACATCTTGTAACCCATGGCAATGTAAGGTAGGGCGAGGTCCCAATCCTCTTTGTTCCTAGTGAGGCAAATCTTCCGAAGTCCCTTCTTAAATGTCTGAACCATCCTTTTTACAAGGCCATCAACTTGGGGATGATCCCTTGAAGTCCGGTGATGGTCAATGAGAGCATGATCAAGTAGGTCTTGGAATTTTCCTCTAATTTTGATCCTTGATCAATAAGGCACTCAACACAAGCCCCAAACCTACTTAGGACCTGTTGTAAAAAAGCTTGGTTGGTGCTATATGATGATTTGTTCGGTAGTGCAACAAGCTCGACCCACTTTGAAAAATGCTCAATCATAATCATGATGTAGACATTGCCCCTAGAGGTCTATGGTACCTCTCCAGCTAAATCACATGACTAGCGATAGAACATGCCCTGAATAGGGAGTGGAAAAAGCGTGAACTGTTGAGAGGAAAAGGAAGTTCTCACTCTATCACATTGTTCACACCTAGTAATGACGTTTTGGACTTGAACATACATACCTTTTCAATGGTAATGACGGGTGAGAAGGCTATAAGTACACTTAACTCTAAAGTGTTCAAGCTTCGAATGTACCTTCTAAATAAAACCAAGCCGTTCATGTGGTGGAGGAACCACTCTGTCACCTTGTGGTAAACATCAGATGAAGTGATTATCCTTCCATGAGTAGCGTTTAGACCGCTGTTATATGCGATCTCAATGGCTTGATGTAACTTGGGGAAAATATTCCCCATGTTGAAGAAACTTCAGAATGTCCAAGTCCTCCCATATATCCACAATGGGATGTTCAACCAGGTTACATTATATTAGTGCAAGATAACTAGATGCATAAGATACATGTAATGTTGAAATCTTATCAAAGTTTTGTCTAGCTTCTAACAAATCTTTAGAAGTAGTGAGGGGTTTTCACGACATGGTATCCATGTTCTGATGTGTAATACCAGGTCAGTGAATAACCTTGAATTCATACTCTTAAAGTATAAACGCCTAACGAACTAACTTACTAATAAGCTTGTTGTTGGTCATCAACCAATTGATAGGCTGGTGGTCGGTATACAAAGTGAACTTGGTGCCATATAGATAGGGCCTAAAATGTATGATGACCCATACAACAACAAGACATTCCCCCTCATATGAAGAATAGTTGCTTTCAACCTTGTTGTTACTTTGGGATGCATAGGCGATAACATATTCCTTGCTTTCCTCATCAAGTTGGCCAAGAATAGCACCAATACCAAAAGCACTCCAGTCAATGTGTAGAATGAAGACCTTGCTGAAATCAGGTTTTCTCAGAATGGGGAACTTTCAAAGCTTTTTCCTTTAATGTGTTGAAAGTTTCCTGAACCTCTTCACTCCATGTCCAAACAACATCTTTTTTTAACAATGCATAGAGAGGATGAATAATAGTATTGAAATCTTGGACATAAATCCTGTAGTAATTACATAGTTGGATGAAGTTCCTCAAAGTGTGAACATTAATAGGATTGGGCATCTCCAAAATGGCTACTACTTTGGCCCAATGAACCATAATACCATTTAGCAAAATTCTGTGTCCAAGGTAGACTACTGAAGTGACAACAAACTCACATTTTTTAGGATGGATCTTCATATTGACTTTGTGGAGCTTTTTGAATAACTCCTCAAGATGAACCAAATGCTGCAAAAGTCCCTTGCTATGCACTAGGACGGCATCTATGTAGCACTTCAGGAAATTTGCCCCTTCGAGAACTTGGTCCATCATTCGTTGAAAGAAGACAAGTGCATTCTTTATTCCAAAAGGCATCATAAGCCATTCCCACAACTTGTTACTTCCATGGAATGCCATTTACTTGCGATCCTTTACAATGAGCACAATCTAATTAAAACCTTGCCTTAGATCCATAATTGTGAAGATGTTTGAGTCTTCAATGCCATCAAACAATTTTTCAAGGATGGGCATGGGATACCTATCCTGAGGTGTAACCAGGTTCAAAGGTTTATAATCCTCGCACATCCTTTTCTTAGTCCATAATCCAACTGAATCTTTCTTTGTTGACATTATTGTAATGGCTTCGAAATTATAACTTGATGGTTGAATGAAATTAACTTCATGGAGTTCTTTGCATCTTTCATCTACTAGTTCCCACTCATGCTTGCTCAACCTATGCCTCCTCCAACCTATGTCTCATATGTAAGGTCTATAGAGAACTGCATGGTCTTACATTTACTTAAGTCTTTCATTGAGAATGCAAACAAATTATCATATTTAATTAGCAAATTTGTGACCTGGTCTCTCTCCTTCTTGGTGAGCTGGTTCCCCATAATGAAAGGGTAGTTGGAAACACATGGAATGGAATTGGAAAATGTGTTGGAAGAACCTAGTGTATTGGGTTTTCCACTATCCAACTACGTAAATTCGTAGAAGGTTGTAATTATTTCTCCAGAAGCTGATGTATCTCCAAGTGTATCATAAACAACTTGAATCAAATTACATGGTACCTCCTCCCCCCCAACATGAAGAGTGAAGTGTAGAGTGTTGAAGATAGGCAAGTGTATTTGGTTGAGGTGCCATGTAGTCCCATTGCTAGAACTACAAGTTGATTAAATCAGTGTTGGTGTTGTGTACATTTGAAAAAGTACACATGTAACTAACAACCATGTAAGGGAGTTCAAGTCCATGCCTCTCTTCAGTAGAGCGTTACATTCTAATCTAGTCACTTTGGTGTGATTAGTAATGCCAATTTGGAACCCCATAACCCTTTCTCTTTTTTTCGGGCTTGGTTCATCCCAAGTGGCTAAAGCATGACGATACACTAGGCCTGGTCTATCTCCCTGAAAAGCGTGTGTTCCTAGGAAGGAAACAAAGGTGGGCCAAACACCTTTTGGATTTCCTATTGTGTTCGTAGGAAACCAAGGAGGTTTTTCTTACCTTGTAATTGGTTGGCAGGAGCTCTAATCATCCAATATGTGAGAAAGCTATTGGTTGGGGTCTCTGATGGTGTATTTCAGAGCCAACTATAGAATTAAGAGTGGTGCAAGGTTGGTCCTCTAGTTGCACAACCAATGTGCATAGGAACTGCATTGTGCTGCATCGAGTAGGAGTGGCTTTCCAAGGTAATGTTTGACCAGCGTCTAGTGCTCCTAGACTTTCTTCCTCTGGTCAAGCTGAAAAGGGGTGTTCTCAATTACATAAGCAAGTGTAAAAGAAATGGATTAAGCCTGGTGATTAATTGTACCATGTCTATGAAGAGACCGAATCTTGTGTCACTCAAGTTTTCTCCAAATCCAATCGCTAAAAATCCTTGACACTCCCAACCTGAAATGATGAGGTCCACATGGCCAAGTAATTTCATATGCTTCTTTTGAATTAATTATATGTTAGAGGGCAAGAAAGTGAAACTAGCCTTCCATGTAGTGGTTGCAAATTGTTGTGGAAATATAATTGTGAGCTTCATCATTCTCGATGCCGCCACCTGCCTTGCAATAGGATCAATGTTTACATAGAAATACTTCTGAACCACCATCCCTGATTATAGTAGGGCTTCGAGACAAGTACCAATACCACCAAAGAACTTTAGTAATGTAATCCTTTCTTTAGTCGGTGTCTAGGTGATTCATTAACGAAACATTAACTTAATCAATTCACCATGGCTTTCCATGTTTTCAAAACTAGATAGAACTTTGACCAAGGGCTCATGGGCTGCTTTGAACCTTTGTAAAACCTTTGGTTCGTGTTGAATGTCTATATGAACCACCTTCAAACTTTCAGTAGCTTGGGCGTAAGCTATCTCCTTTTCATCTCCTTCTATCCACTCATGGTTAACTTATTGGGTGTAGGAAATGGTGTGTGCTTCCTTGAGCATACAATGGCGAGTCATAGGACTATGGTTCCCATGTAAATCAAGGGGTATGTATTTTAGGTGGTGGCCATCAGTTTCCCAATCCACTCGATAATACGCATGTTCAAACCAGTTGTTAATTATGAAACCTAGTGGAAGCAAGGCCTCTTGCCCAATGAACACATTATAACTAATGGCATGGTGACTAAACATCTAACTTGTAAGCAAAGCTCCTGATCTGTACCTTCATTGAAGTTAAGTGTAATCAAATCTGAGTTCTCCCTAAATACCTCCTCTATGCTCCCACTAATGGTACGAAATTTGCCACATAGATTTCCGTAGTTTGGAATCGAGCATGCCCATCTTCTTGGCGAATTGAACTCTAAGAATCATTAGTTGGGCACTTGTATTAAAAAGTACCATTATGGGTGTATGTCTTCCCACTTGGATTGTTGACTTAGTATTGTCAACAATGGCAACTCTGGTGGTGATGGATGTTCTTTCACTAGGCACCACCTTCGGAAATGAGTGAAAGATTTTGTGGAGAGAATGACTATCCACAACGCCTTTGCTGAGTAACAAATCCATAAGTGAGGTGTTCTTAATTCCCTTCTAATATGTGAATGTAGAATTAGAGGTAGGAGAGCCACTAGTTTAGCCATGCTAGAATTAATGACCAGATTACGAACGCCATCTGCAACACGTGAGCCAATGGAATGTCTCTCCAAGGTGTTGGATGGGACCCCTGTAACATGTGGATTAGCGATTAATAGAAGACCTGATGTAGTGTTCAGGGTATCCTTTAGTACTGCAATTATGTCCTTGGTGTTTAGTTTCAAAATTTGAAAACAAAACAATGGTGTACTCACAAGCTTTTGCACCACTTCACGCATTTGAAGTTGGCACTCCATATGCTGATTAATGGAAAATTATGTGTTTTCATGATGTACATGTACTCTTGGGACACGAGAATTTGATGCCCTAACAATTTATGGTGTAGTAATATCCTCCCCCTTCGCTAACAAGGTGCGTTTTTCTTCCATGTTGAAAAACGAAAAGATTGTGGCATGATTGCTCGAACTCTTCTAGCGCTGGTAATAGGACTTGAACTAGATGTGAGTCCATTAGTTTGAATTATTTGCCTAGTGGCAGAAACTTTGGGTGCCACACTAGCTTCTTATGCCACGAAGTAGGAAGGGAAAAAAAAAGTCGCAAATTCTGAAATGAAACTAGAATTGTGTGCACTAGAAAGAACATATTCCCCAACCATGGCGTCATGTGAAAGGCCATAGAACGACCTAGGAGGTCCCTCCCGTGATCTTAAACCCTGTACAGGTTGGGCATGACTTGTTGGTTGGGAAGACTTGCCTTTTAAATTAGCAAGTTAGGCTTTTAATGACTCGAGTTCATTTTGCAGAGTTTGAATTTGAGTGGCATGGGCTTGAAGCACCTCCCTCTTGTCAGCATCTTCTTAGCATTCTTACTGGAATTACCTTTGGTGGGGAGAACTTGAATGGAAGGTTGAACTGCCTTGGCTTTTGGTTGAGAGGCAACAAAAGATGTTGGTAGATTTTGCTGTGGTAATCGAAGTTGCTTCCATTCTAGGAATTTGGCAAAACAAATAGCTTCCTAATGTCCTTCTTTCCCACAATAATCACAAAAGAGATCCTCGAAAGGAATGTTGCACTCATTAGCTTTATGGGCAGGATTGCCATAGTAGTTGCAAAAAGGTAGGATGGGTGTAGCCAATGCATCGTTTTAGCCCTTAAAGAAGAATGTGATGATCTGGTTGGCGTAGCTAGTGGAGGCTAAGGCCTTGAACGTGATGGAGGCCTCATAATACTGGCTTCATAGTGTGCATGAGCCAGTTCAAACTTTTCAGAAATGTTGTACACATCCAACAAAATGTACGAGTTTTCAAATTCTGCAAAAACCTGTTATAAAACCTTTGCATGGAGTGTGAAAATACTTTCCAACGAACGAAAATACCGATGCGCAGCTTCCAAGTTTGTGATGCTTTGAGTATCCTCTTTAAGCTTAAGAAGCCTCTTGTAGAGCATCTTAAGGGTTTCAACCTTCTATCGAGAAAAGGTGGCGAGTTGTAAAATTTTTTCAGATTTCTTGATCGAAAATTCCAGCTTAAGAACTCGAAAGAATTCCCCCATTGGATCAACAAAAGTTGGTGATGGTGGGAGGAATGTTTGCGATAACAACAATGAATTGTTGAGGAAAAAGGTTTATTGAAGTAAGTACCAATTTTGGATTATTAGGGCATACTCCCATGATGTTCAATGGTAGCTTGTAGTGCAACTTGAGAGGTAGCGGCAATGGTTGAAGCATAAGCTAGATTGGGGATTTGAGTGACGCCCAAAATTTTCGAAGAATGTTGCTCGTAAACATCCAATGCCTCATAGTGCACATAATGGGCCAGTTATTTGAATGTGAACACTTCAGTGTAATTAGCGCCATACTTGAGCTCCAATTCACAAACCACAGTTGAGAAAGTTATTTTGAATTCCTTCAAAGAAATGGTACTTAGCCTTTCGCTGAACTTTTCAATTCTCCTAGAGGAATTGTTGACCTCCATGGTGTATATGGGTGTAGAGGTCACAACTTGTAGCGGAATATACGCTGATGGTGTGAAGGTTAGTGCAACAATAGGCATACCCACTAATTAACCCCCTTAAATGGACTCTGATGTACCATTGATGTAGTGTAACCTGAACCTAAATTCCTGGTAAGAGTTGTATTAGATGACAATGGCACTATAAATGCTTGATGGTACCATTCTTAATATCATGAGCTTAAAGAAATCGGCTCAAATGATTGTGTGTTAGTTCGTAGTTGATACCTTAGCTTTGGCTGAGCGATAGTGCTCTCATCATATGAGGTCATGGTGTTGTCCCATGTCCTATGCCCCAAATACGGTGCATCGACGGGGATGAACGGTGACGGATGGATGTCAATGGATGGAAGGGGCCGGATAGACGAAATTGGATGGATGGACAATGATGGACGACGATGGACAGAATAGGGACGGACGTTAGACGGAATGAGGACGCATGTTAGACAGAATGGGGATGAACGTTAGACGGAATGGTGACAGATATCAGACAAAACGATGATGGACATTAAACGGAATGGATGGAATGGCAAAATAGAATGGATAGCAATGTGACGGATTGCACCAACGACTGCACTAGTAACGACACTTCAGAGTGATCCACGTCCATGAACTTTGTAGTGATGGTGTGTAAAAGAGAAGAAATAATTTTTTTTCTTCTACTTCATGTTTTTGTTTTCTTTAAAATTCTCTTAATCTTCTTCTTCTAGAGCTGTTATAAGGGCTACTCACTACATGATTACAAGCTCAAAAACACACATGAATGCACATCCCAAATGTTAACCTCAAAACCCATGTACAAGGAAAACAAGTGTATGTGGGGTTGCATCACCTGGTGTAGATCTTGTATTGTAATCAAACCTTATGTGTGTGTGTGTATGTGTGTTTTTAAAACCTAAAGCTGGTAGTAAAACAAACTTTGGAGTTGCTTGCTCCTTCTTCCCTCCAAAGTTTCGAAACTTAGAATTTCATAGCTTGTAGCTTGTTTCTGGTGTCCCTTCTCCCTCGCTTACATTGTTACTATTTATGGTTGTTGTTGTTTTTGTTGTAGTTGTAGTACAAGAATATAAAAAAGAAAAAAAAGTAGCAGTAATTCAAGAACACAAGAAAACAACAAGTAAAAGAAACCCAAGAAACTCAAAGCCAGGAAAAATCTACCGCTTTCGACATTAAGTGACAGAGAGTAGTTTTTTTAGAATTAAATTGAAAAGAAGGAAAGAAAATGTAGTGTATATAAATGGTGGCTGTGCAATAGCCACTATGAGCATTTAGAAATCTAGTCTAACTAAGGAAAAAACTTTTCTTGATAAAGGAATTATATAAAAACTAACAAGAGAAAGGAAGAGCTTGGCCTTTTATATAGCCGTCAACAAGTTAAAACCTTAAACAAACCATAACTTTAAAACACCTAATAACGTAGAGTAACCTAAAAGCGTACATTAACCCTATAGGCATGATTGGCATGCCCGTAACTAATTGTCATGTATGAGGCCATGCATATGGGCATGACAATGAAAAGCATTCAGTTTATGCAAAAACCATTATAAGTATAAACAAAATGTTTTATGTGGACTTGAGGGTGTAAAATTAGTTTTGCAAATTGACAAAATCTTGTATTTCACTAATTTCCTACTTCAACTTAAGGATATTTTTGATGGGTTTTTCATACTAACCATTCCAAATAATTAATCACCTAGGCTTGATTTATCTATTAAATCCTCTCCAACAAAATGCATGAATATATAATTGCTTACATGCCCAAATTGTTACAACTCGGACCACCTTGTGTTCTCATCATTCTTGGCACCAATTATTCTTATAATATCAAAAGTACATAACACATTGCCTTAAATAACTATTGGTGTAATGGAAGAAAAACACAAGAACTACCAACATAAGTTGCCCAACAAAACTTGCAAATTCCCCAAACCAATGGGTTGATAACTTACCTTTGATCCCAATCAACATCATCTTGATATTCCCCTTTTGTCCAAAGTTGCAACCTTTCCAAATTCCACTTGTTGAAGTTTCATATTTGTTATTTCATACCATCCATATCCCTGATAGGATAAGTCTTTTGTTATACAAAAACAACAAACAAATCTTCTACTTTACATGCTCTTTTCAACTTTTGAAGCTCTTATGACAATGTTCAAAAAAAAAGGAACAAACAACCACAAAAAGCTTTTCACCATCATCGTGCAAAAAGTTGATAATGACACAAAGTTTAAAAGCCTAAAAATTCTATGTGGTCCCACTAAGAATACAAAGAATTTGAACTATGATAAACTTGTAAACAAAATTGAAGCAAAAGCAGCTTAGATGGAAAGCAATTATTACTTGATTGTAATTTGAGCTAGATTAAAAAGCATGGTGATTTTGAACAACACCAAAAAACTTTTTGATATTGAATATGTGCTCATGAATATGCTTCATATGGGTTTTTGGTGTCTAATTTTTTTTGTGTAGTCTTTTGTATTTCAAGCAAAACAATTTCATAAGTTTGTAATTCACAAATCCTGCCTGCCATCCATAAAAAGAAAAAGCTCTTTTATAGAAGAAACCTGAAAGAAAAACAGTGGTGTATGTAAAGTTTAAAAAATAAAAATAAAAATTTGTTTTATAGAAAAAATTCTTGTGTTTGTGAGCAATTATGTGTTACAACTAATGTTAGCCAATTATTGAGTTTTGACCTAGTTACCAAGTTGATTATTAATAACCTACTACTCGGTTATTGATTTTTTTGATAATTGCTTGGTATCAAATTTCCAAAAGTTTAGTAACACTCTTGGATGACCCATTTATCATCCAAGTAGATTATCAATCTTTAAAATCTAATAATAGAAATTTAAAAGTAGGAAATTAAAAAAAACTTATAATTGGTAGGATAACATGCAATTATCAACTAGTTATATGATAGCTTACCCTTATGCATAACTGACGGTTACTACTCAAATTTTTTGGATAACCTACCAAACAATCAAACAACTTCATATTGATTATTGATAACCTGTGTGGGTCCCAAAAAATTCCCAAAAACCTACCTGGAGGTTATTTAATAACCGTCCAACAATGGTTACGACCCTGGCCCTAGGGATCCAACAAAGAAGGCCCTTCAAGTGTTATTTCTGCATATAACCCGCCCTCTAAACGAACAGGAAATTTTCTGACCGTGAAAAGAAAACACAAGTGTACTCTTCCCTTGAGGGTTTAGGGTTTAGGGTTTTAGCGTTTAACAGACTCTCTTCTTGGTTGCTGTTGTTGCGTTGAGAGTTGAGAGCGAGAGAGAAAGGATCGTCTAGAGATGGCAACGATTACAGTCGCGTCGCCAGCCAACAACATCATATGTTCTTTAGCAGATGCGGAAGGAAGGGTTCTAGGTCCACCTTTGGATCTTCCACAGGATGCCGGTCCCAAGGAGCTTCAACTGCTCCTCAATACGATTCTTCAAACTGTAAGTTTCTTTGGTCCTCTCTCTCCAAGCGTGGCTTTTATTGGAGCTGCTGGTTTCTTTCTCGGAGGTGGCATTCCGTGACCGCCCTAAGAAGAGTGCAAATTTTTCTCTGTTGCTAAAATCTCCATGACGGGACTTGAAACTCCTAAGACCCTCACTACGCAGTTGAGACAATGAATCAGTGTAGTAGTGGTTTGATGAGCATGGACAACATCTTGCTTGGAACCAAGTAAATTTTTAAGGTAGCCTTGTGATGACCACAAGGCTTTGGGCTTATTTCCTCTCCAAAAAACTTTAAATCATCTTTGCTTTGGTTGAATTCCTGGATTTCAGACCACCTCTCATTGTGGTTGCATGACAGGAAGAGAAGCTGCCATTTGCATTCTATATCAATGACAAAGAGTTGAGTAGCAGTTTGGGTGCACATTTACTTCAAATAAAGGTGCAAGCATCTCTTTGTTGTTGAATACCTGAAGGCTTGTCAAAGGTTTGCACCTTGCTGTGAATCTGGATGGTGAATTGGTATTGGGGGATGGAGGAACCTAAGGGAGTAGAAATAATTTGGACCATCTGCAGTATCGGTGGAGCAAATTTTGCAAATTGTGTATCAGCCCCAAGCTGTTTTCCGCATCAAGCCTGTCACTCGTTGTTCTGCTACAATTGCTGGTAGGTCCCTGTTTTTTCATATCTGGGATTTTTTCAATATTTAAGACAATAGAGTTGTTCCACTGCTATGTATTAGACAACTCTTCTCATCATGGGCAGTAGATGTCAGGAGATGTCAGGACTTTGTTCTGAGGATCCCTTTTTGATACAGGACATGCGGAGGCAGTACTTTCTGTAGCATTTAGTCCAGAAAGCAGGCAGCTAGCAAGTGGATCTGGGGACACCACTGTGCGGTTCTGGGATATCTACACTCAGACTCCACTTTTCACTTGCTATGGTTTGCAGTTCTACCTTGTTGTGCTGACAATATTGAGCTTTTCAAGTGCTGTTTGTTTGCTATGATCTTGTGGTGGATGTTATACTATTTGCTCATTGCTACACATGTTGCTGTTGATGTGAGGGACTGTGCTTTACACTATTTCTCTTCTCTTGCTTCTCACAGCTTGCTATTGTGACCTCTTACTGTTTGGTTGCTAATCTCATAATCATTAGTTTTGAGGTTGTCTCACACTTTTCTATTCAGTTAGCTTCAAACTGTAAGTGTGGGTAGTTCTCTATACTTACAGGGATATTGATATGACCTTTGGTATGCATGTCTGGCTTGTGCTTCACTATGGTTTGGTCTGCTCTGCTTCCCCTTCAAAACTGAAGTATTTGTTAGGCAAATGGGTGTAAGGCACAGTGTCTGATGGCATGTACTACAAATCAGAATTGGTAGCTAACACATGACCAATACAGTCATGTGTACTAGAAGCTAGAAACACAGTTCATGTGGCAGCAGCATTGTAGACCTGGCAGACTAACTAAGAGGGCATGTTCTGGAACAGGGCATAAAAATTGGGTTTTATGCATTGCATGGTCCCCTGACTGCAAACAACTGGTGAGTGGAAGCAAGGATGGAGAACTTCGGATGTGGGATCCCACAACTGGCAAGGCAGTTGGCAACCCATTGACAGTACGATGTTCTTCCTATGCTGTGAATTCAGTGTGGCAGTCTAAAGGTGGAGTCTGTTTTCCAGGTGTTTGTTCTCAATTCTGTAATCAACTCAGAGATTCTTTATATTATCTCAGAAGGATTTGACACATCTGAAGATGGTTTCACCACCTTTCTGTAGTGCAATATCTGGAAGCATGTTTTTAACTCAGACTGGGAATATTATAATATTCAGTATGAGAATTCTGGTGAATTAGATTCACATGTTATACTGAGAGCAGGAAGTCTGGCTCTCCACAAGGGACGTGATGAATATCCTTTCTGTTGTGTGAGGTGACAGGGACACAGAAAGTGGATAACAGGAGTAGCATGGGAGCCAGCCCACCTCCAGGTGCCATGTCGGCGGTTTGCAAGTGCAAGTAAAGATGGTGATGTGCGAATCTGGGACACAGTGCTGCAGAAATCTGTGCTGTGTCTCAGTGGCCACACTCTGGCTGTCACTTGTGTGAAATGGAGTGGA